>Ga0194119_10000714_pt1 | contig 62672 bp, 53 predicted proteins | sample TA2MahC100mmetaG_FD_148620 | JGI IMG/M metagenome (GOLD analysis project Ga0194119, IMG submission 148620) | Freshwater microbial communities from Lake Tanganyika, Tanzania - TA2015018 Mahale Deep Cast 100m | ecosystem: Environmental > Aquatic > Freshwater > Lake | place: Tanzania: Lake... | reverse complement strand
ACGGGTGAGCCGTTTTCCGTCGCTCGATTGCGCTCATCCCGTTCAGTATCCATCACTTCCGGCCAGCTGGCCGGGGGCCAACTGCCGGATTTGGGTTGAGCCAGGTGACCTTTACAGGATTCCCGGCCTGACATTGCGTGGACTCCGTCATCCCGGACGAAATCTGCGCGCACGCCACCTGCGTGGCGGTATTCATAGCGTCGGTCTCCGACGATCCGACGGCGGTGCCGCACGCCTGGCGGCCCTGAAATTCCTTGCAAATCTCCACTTTGTATCCGCCCAGCGACAGCGTGGAGGACACCATTAACACCAGTAGGCCGATGGCGGTGACGGCGATCAATATGATCGTGTTCTTGTTCATCCGGCGAAGAAGTTGCCCATTTTGCGGAATTTCTCATACCGGTGTTCCACGAGTTGGGCCGGGGTCATGGTTTCCAGTTTGGCCAGCGCCGCCTGGACGCCCGCCTTCAGGTTGGCCGCCGCCGCGTCCCAATCGTTCTGGGCGCCGCCGGCCGGTTCGGGAATGATGCCATCGATCAGTCCCAGTTGCAGCAGGTCGCGCGAGGTCAGGCGCAAGGCGTCCGCCGCCAGTTCGGCCTTTCCGGCGTCGCGCCAGATGATCGCCGCGCAGCTTTCCGGGCTGATCACGGAGTAGATCGAGTTCTCCATCATTAAGACGGTGTTGGCCACGCCTAGCGCGAGCGCCCCGCCCGATCCGCCTTCGCCGATTACCACCGAAACCACCGGCGACTGCAGCCGCGTCATCTCACGAAGACTCACCGCGATCGCCTCGGCCTGCCCGCGCTCCTCGGCGTCAATTCCTGGATAGGCGCCTGGGGTGTCGAGCAAAGCGACGATCGGTCTCTGGAATTTTGACGCCATTTTCATCGCCCGCAACGCCTTCCGGTAGCCCTCCGGTTTCGGCATTCCGAAGTTCCGGTACAGCTTTTGCTTCGTATCCCGGCCCTTTTGGTGTCCCACCAGCATGACCGGCCGTCCGTCCAGAAAGCACGGGCCAGTCACGATCGCCGGATCGTCGGCGTAACAGCGGTCCCCATGGATTTCAGAGAATCCGGTGACCATCCGTTCGACGTAATCGAGAGTATGCGGGCGTTTGGGATGGCGCGCCAGTTGGACGCGCTGCCAAGTCTGGGCCAGCGGTGACGTACCGCCTTCCATTCCCAAAGGGATATCGTCCATGGGCAACGCTACTATTGTAACGTAGCGGGCGGCTCGACCCCTTCGTACCGGATGGTGGTTCCGGTTTCCGTCCGCTTAAAGTCGCTCGAATCCAAGGCCAGCGTGACCACTCGCTTGTACCCGAACAGGACGTCGAGCCGGAACTCGGAGCCGTACGTGAAGGGGAACCAGACGTTTTCCGCCACACGTGTATAGGTAACCGAAAATCCCGTCTGACGAAGGTTTGTTCCCAGAAAGAAACGTACACCCCAAGGCATCTTGAAGTCCAGGTCCGTCGCGATCCGTACCGGCTGATACTCCTCGGCGTCGATCAACGCTTCGCCCTTCCAGGGCATTGGGCAATCGGAGTGCTCGTCGTTCTTGCATTTCGTCTTCTTGTTCGGCGAGAAGCCGATGCGAAGGACTCGCCGACCCTGGTGCTGGCCTTCGCCCAGCCACTGGAACTGGTAGTAGGGCAGATCCGCGACGCGGAAGGGGAACAGGGAATGAGGAATGCCGTCACGCGACTTTTTGTTCTCGACGAAATCGCGCATCAAGCTCTCGACAAGAGCGCCGTCCACGTCCACGCCACCCTTTTCGAACTCCGGGCCGGTATAGCGGATCACCTCGTTCTTGTTCTTGTGATACTCGCCGTCCAGGCTCACCAATTCCTTCGCGGTCCGATCCTTGCCTGGAACCGCCGAGTACACCCGCCGCTCCTGGCGCGCCACCTGGCCGTCGGTTCGCAGCAGGCGGGCGAACACCTTCTGCTGGTAGACGTAGTTGCGCCGGGCTTCGGCGCCGCTCTCCATGTTTGCGGCGGCCTTCGCCATTATGGATTGGGCGTCCTCGGCGGGCAGTAGAGCGAGTGTGAAGAGGAGCGCGATCCGCATGGCGTCTATCCGGCAAAACGCGCCAGCGCCTTGAATCGTTCCTTAGACTATCGAAGTTGTTACGAAGATCTCTTCGCCGGCCAGGTTCAGTTTCGCGCCGTCCGCCGCATCGCCCTGGGTCAACTCCACCGCCAGCAGTTCGTTTTTCAGAAACTCCTCGTGCGCGGCCAGGGCGCGGGCGACGTTCGCCGAAGCCCGATACCGGATCGTAATCCGCTGGGATACGTCATAGTCCTTCGCCTTCCGCTGGTCCTGCACCAACCGGTTGAAGTCGCGGGCGATCCCTTCGTCAACCAGTTCCGGCGTCAAGTGTGTCTCCAGGGCCACAAACGTTCCGCCCTCGGCCGTGGAGACCAGCGTCGGATGCTCATACTTCACTACGATCTCCTCGTTGGTCAACGCCACGTCGTACAGAGTAACGCCCTCGCCCTTGAGAATCGGGCGCGGGTCCATGGCCGCCAGGTCCGCGGCCATGGCTTTGAGATTCTTTCCGGCCTTGGGACCCACCTTCTTGGCGTCCGGAGCCAGAGTCGCTTTCACCAGCGCCAGTTCGTCGTCGATCAACACCAGACGCTTGATGTTGGCCTCCTCTAACACTTGGGCGGCGTAGTTGGCATCCGCCAGCACGGCCCGCTCGGCGCCGTTGCGCGGGCGGACGTACAGGGCGTCCAGCGGCTGGCGGATCTTTTGCTTTCCCAGCGTCCGCGCATTGAGGGCCAGATTTTTGATCCGGACCACTGTCTCGATGGCGGTCTCAAGACTATCGTCCAGCCACTCGGCGCGTGCGGCGGGGTAGCGCGTCAGGTGAATCGACTCCGGAGCGGCCGGATCGACGGCGCGCACCAAGTTCTGGTACATGTGCTCGGTAAGGAACGGCAACACTGGTGCCATTAACTGGCAGACGGTGAGCAGCACGTGATAAAGCGTCGCGAACGCGTCGTTGTCATTCTCCCAGAACCGCCGCCGCGACCGGCGCAGGTACCAGTTCGAAAACTCCTCGGTGAACTCCTGAAAGCCTTCGACGACCCGGTAGTGCTCGTAGGCCTGCAGCGCGGCATGCGCGGTTCCGATGAACCGTTGCAGCCGGCTGACGACCCAACGGTCCAGTTCGTTCGATCCCGGCGAGTATTCGCCCGCCGGCTTCCACTTCTCCGTCTCGGCGTACAGGAGAAAGAAGGAATAGCAGTTCCAAAAGGTCAGCAGTTTCCGGCGCGTTTCGCCGTCGATGCCGCTGCCGGCCGCGCCGGTGCTTTTCAGGTCGGGGAAGTTCAGGTTCTGCGCCGTCTTCTGCGCGGCGTAGAGATAGCGCATCACTTCGGCGCCGAGCACTTCGGCCGCTTCGTCGAAGGCGATAGAGTTGCCTTTCGATTTGTGCATCTCCTCGCCGCGCGCGTCGCGCACCAGCGCGTGGCCCAGCAGTGCCTTGAACGGCGCGCGCCCGTCGAGCATCGCGGCCATGGCCAGCAGGGAATAGAACCAATTACGGAATTGGCCGGGAAAACTCTCCAGTACGAGGTCCGCCGGATACCACTTCTCCCAATATTCACGGTCCGTCCGGAATCGCAGGGTGGAAAAGGAGACCACACCCGCGTCCAGCCACGGATTGCCCACATCCTCGATGCGATGGGCCGTGGCGCCGCATTTGGGACAGGCGATTTTTACAGCGTCAATGTAAGGGCGATGCGGCGAGTTGCCCTCAAATACATCCCAGCCCTCCGTCGCTTTTTCCCGCAACTCCTCGCGTCCGCCGATCACGGTGAACTCGTCGCACCCCTCGCAAACCCAGATGGGCAGGGCCAAGCCCCAGAAGCGTTTCTTCGAGATCATCCAGTCGCCCATGTTCTTGAGCCAATCCTGCTCGCGCGCCTCGCCCTCGCTGGGAATCCAGCGTGCGGTGGGCACCGCGCGCTGGATGCGGTCGCGCCAGTCCATCCGAATGAACCACTCGTCGACGGGCCGGAAGACCAATTCCTCTTTGCAGCGCCAGCAGTGCGGGTAGACGTGCGGATATTTTTCGCGAGCCACCAGAAAGCCGGTTGCCTTCAGCGCCGCCACGACTTCATCGGCCACGTCGCTGGCCCGTTTCCCCGTGAAAGGGCCGAACTCGGAGGTAAAGACCGCTGCTTCGTCGAGCGGCGCGATGAACGGAAGGTTCTCGTGCTTGCCCAGCTCCTGGTCCTCGGCGCCGCAACCCGGCGCGATGTGGACCAGGCCGGCGCCCTCGAACTCGCTGACCTCATCCCAGCCGATCACACGATGCGCCTGGCGGGCGGACAGGCCGCCGCCGTGTTCGCCGTACGGAAAAACGCCGTTGGGGCGGTTCTGCGCGTCCAGTTCGTCGAACGGACCGTCATAGGTCAGTCCGATCAGCTCCGAACCCGGCAGTTCGCGAACGATCTCCACGGTGCCGGTGCCCTTGAGAATCGTGCGGATCGAAGGCAGTTTGTGGGTTTCGTGCTTGCCTTCCACTTGCAGGTCCTGCACGCGGTCGCGCTCGAAATTCCCCTTGCCCACGAAGTACGACCACTCGTTGTGTCTGACTTCCAGGTACGTCATCGACGGATTGACCGCCACGCCTACGTTTGAGGTCAACGTCCACGGCGTAGTGGTCCAGACCAGGAGTGCCTTTTTGTCCTGACCCCGAATTGGAAACCGGACAAAGACTGAAGTGTGAGCCGTGATCTTACGGCCCTCGGCGACCTCCATCTGCGATAGGCCGGTCCCGCAGCGTCCGCACCACGGCATTACGTCGTGGCCGCGGTAGATGAACCCTTCGGTGTGACACTTCTTGAGCATCGACCAGATGGTGTAGTTGTTCTCGTCGGAGAATGTAAAGTAGCTCCCGCCGTACTCCGGCGAACCAAGTTTCCGGACGATCTCGCTGGCCCGCGCCGTCTCCACCTTGCCGGAGGGCAGGGTGCAGGTCACAACGCGATCGCCGGCGGCCAGTGCCGCCTGCAATTCGCGGAGCACCTCAGGATCGTCCCATTCGCACCAATACCCGAGCCGCACGGACTGCTCGGTCTGCTTGGCCGCGAAGGTCAGCACACGCTCCTTGCAGGCCTGGACGAACTTCTCGATGCCGAAATCGCGAATGTCGCGTTTCGTGCCGAGACCCATGCTCTTTTCGACTTCCACCTCCACCCAGAGGCCCTGGCAATCGAAGCCGTTTTGGTAGCGCAGTTCCCGGCCGCACATCGCGTTGTACCGCTGGTAAATGTCTTTGAGCGTCCGTCCCCAGGCGTGATGGACGCCCATCGGATTGTTCGCGGTGATAGGTCCGTCCAGAAACGAAAAGCGCTCCCGGCCAGCATTCTGCGCCCGCAGCTTGTCGAATACGCGCTTCTCCCGCCAGAAGGCGAGAACTTCGCGCTCAAGCGCTGGAAAATCAGGTACTTTCGGAGCTTGCGTATACATGCGGGGCGTCTAACGATTCTAACAAGAACCCGTGTTTGCGCCCAGTTTTCTAAGCCTCGCGCCGTTTGTGCCAGGCCAGAGCGGCGAGGCCCGCGCCCATCAGCAGAATCGTGCCCGGTTCGGGGGTTTCGGTGGTCGCGCCCAGATTTCCCGGGCCGGGATCAGTCCCACCGGTTCCGCCGCTTCCGCCGGATCCGCCCGTTCCACCAGAGCCGCCTGTTCCGCCGGTCCCACCGTTTCCTCCGCTTCCTCCGGACCCGCCCGTTCCACTAGAGCCGCCTGTTCCGCCTGAGCCGCCTGATCCGCCTGTGCCACCGGTCCCGCCAGTTCCACTTGTCCCACCGGATCCGCCGCCAGTTTCGCTCGAGCCACCGGCTCCACCAGTACCTCCTGTACCACTAGTTCCACCGGTCCCAGTCGTACCTCCCGATCCACCACCAGTGTTGCTGCCATGCGCAGCCGGGACAGTGATGACGCCGGAGATTCCATACACGGGGTACGCGCCATTTGCGCTCAACTCGGATACGTGCGCCCAACGAATACCGGAGAGTGTCGTATTTCCGAGCCACGGATTTGCCGACCCGATTGGGCCGGCAATGGCACAGCAGGATCCAATCCCCGTCATTACCAGCGGCGAGGAGTTCACACCACCCAACTCATTGTAAACAAGAGGATTAACCACGTTCAGTGTTGTTAAGAGCGAAAGCAGGCTGGTCTGCACCTGATCTCCGCCCAAATTGTAGACCGCGGCATCGCCGGGGCCTCCCAAATTGTCGAATTCACTTGTATTTACAGTCCGTGCGACCACCGTCCAGGTGGTTCCGAGTGCCGCAAGGGACGACGAAGCGTTTGCGGCGGCCAGAACAAAGTTGTTTAGCTCAACGATCGACCAGTTCGAAACTGGAAGAGCAGCGGACGTAACAAACATTAATCGATAAGTGTCTCCCGGATTCAATCCCGGCGGCGTGGTGATAGGCATCGCCAACGCAGCTACCGAGGAACACAATGCGAGCGCGGCCGCTCCGACAAACGGGGTTTGCATTTGTACGTACATCGGCAGAACTATAGTACTCCTACACGACAGGGGTAATATTTTTCTGGTTTAGGCGGATCTACTTACAGCCTTCCAGCTGCACATCAATATTGGACGCGGCCGCGGCATCCTCTCCGAATAGACGGCCCTGCTTCGCCAACTCCTCAAAGAGGGCCTTCGCTTTTATGAACTCCGGACGCGCCGCGGCGCAATCCCCCAGGCTGCGGCCCAGGACCCACTGCGCCACCGCCCGGTCTCTGCGGAAGAGCCGGTTGGAGCTCTCTTTCCCCAATAGCGTGTCGAGCACCGTGATCGCCGCCCGTGCGCTGTCCACCGCCGTCGCGCGATCGCCGGACCCGGTCAGCGCATCGGCCAACTTCATTTGGGCTACAGCGATCATATGGCTGGCCAGCGGACTGGCCGGGTCCTTTTGCGCCCATTCGCGCGCCGCGGCGAGCATCGAACGGAATTGGCCGATCGCCTCGGCCGGCTTCGAGGCTCGCAGCAGGGCGCTTCCTAGTTTTTCGTGCGCCAGCGCAAGGTCCCGCCTGGCCAGAACATTGCCGGCGTCCAGCGCCGCCAGTTGCCGGAACGACTCCAGTGCATCCTCCGCCGCACCCTGTTTCAGCAGCGCGTAGGCCAGATCCCGCCGGGCTTGGACGTTTTGCGGATCGGTGACGGCGAGTTCGCGGCGGAGCCGCAGTACCCGTCCGTACAGCGCCGAAGCGTCGCCGCCGGCCCGCCGCGTGGCGTCGCCCAGGTCCTCGAGCGCGAACGAAAGGTCCCGCTTGGCGCGTGCGCTGAGCGGATCGGCCGCGGCCATGCGCTCATGTGCTTCCAGGGCGCTTTGGAAATGACGGATAGCCGCGGCGGGGTCCCCGGCCCGGTCCAGAACGGCCGCCAGCTTCCCGTGGCTCAGCGCCTGTTGGCGCGGCGCGCCGGCACCGGAAAGTTCCAGCGTGGCGCGATGCGCCTGCTCGGCCAGGGTGCGGGCTTCGGCGCCGGCGCCCGTCAACGACATCGCCACGGCCAGATTGTGCCGGCTGGCTGCAAGCACGTCCGCCGGGGCACTACCCTCTTCCCGGAACCGCACCGCTTTTCGCAAAGCTTCGAGCGCCGCCACCGAGTCGCCGGCGATCATCTGCATATCGGCCAACGATTCCAGAGTGCCGGCCAGCTCATTGCGCAGCGCCGCGTTCTTTCCGCCGGCCGCGAGCAGCCGTTCCTGCATCGCCTCGGCCTGCCTGTAGCTTCGCAGCGCGCCCGCCGTATCGCCTAGATTGGCGAAGTTCGGATTGCCCTGCAAGTGCCCGATGCGCAGATAGCCGGCGGCCAACTCACGCTGCAGCGTTTCGTCGTCGCCGGACTCCTTCGTTAAATTGCCTAAATACTCAAGCGATTTTTGTACCAGCAACCGGCGCGCAGGAGTGGTGCCCGCCAGGGGCGCCAGCGACTCCTGCACGTCGAACAGCAGCGTGTTCGACATCTTCCGCACTTCCGAAAAACGGGCCTCCGCCCGCTGCCGTTCGATGCGCGCCCGGGAGGCCTGATAGACCGCGAAGACCGCCACTAGAATCAGCGCGGCCATGGCCGCCGTCGCCGCCGCGGCCATGCCCGTGTTGCGGCGCAGGAACAGGCGGAACCGATACCCCGCCGATTGCGAGCGCGCCGTGACCGGCAGCCGCGCCAGATGATTGCGAACATCCTCGGCCATCTGCGCGGCGGATTCGTAGCGCTCTTGCGGCGCCCGCCGCAGCGCGCGAAGCGCGATCGCGTCCAGGTCTCCTTGCAGCCGCGTGGCGAGCTTGGAGGCGTCAATATTCCGTGCGAACGCCACCGTGTTGATATTGCGCGTCACCTTGCGGGAGCCGTCCATTTCCAGCGATTCCTTGACCCGGAACGCGGCCTCGCTCGGCTTGGGAGGCTCGCCCTGCGAGACCGCCCGCATCAGCTCCATCGTTCCGCCGTCGCGCACGTCGTACGGCCGGTGGCCGGTGAGAAGCTCATACAGCACGATACCCAGAAGGTAGACGTCGCTGGCCGTCGTCACGCTCTCGCCCTTCACCTGTTCGGGGCTCGCGTACTGCGGCGTCATCAGCCGCATCGATGTCGCGGTCTTTTCGCTGGCCGCCACGGCCAAGTCCGGGTTCATCAGCTTGGCGATGCCGAAGTCCAGCAGCTTCACGCTGCCGTCGGCGCGCACCAGGATATTGCCCGGCTTAATGTCGCGGTGAATGATCAAATTCTGGTGGGCATAGTGAATGGCGTCGCAGACCTGCAGGAACAGCTTCAGACGCGCTTCGACCGGCAGGCGGCGCTGGTCGCACCACACGTCGATGGGCATGCCGTCGACATACTCCATGACGAAGTAGGGCCGCCCGTCGGCGGTGGCGCCTCCGTCCAGCAGCCGGGCGATGTTCGGGTGGTCCAGGGACGCGACGATCTGGCGTTCGCGCCTGAATCGTTGCAAAATGCGGTCCGTCTCCATCCCTTTGCGGATGATCTTGATCGCCACCTGTTTGTTGAACGAGCGGTCCGCCCGGTGGCCCAGGTACACGGCGCCCATGCCTCCGCTGCCGATGGCCCGTTGCAGAGCGTAGGGGCCGATTGTGGCCGGCATTCGCTCCTCGGATTCGGCCGCCACTTCGTCCAGGACCTTAGAGATCGGGGTGATCGCTGGTTTTTCGAGGAAATCCTGCGAGGTGTAGTCCGCCTTTAACAGTTCCCGAACCTGCGCGTACAGGTCGCGGTCGGCGCCGCAGGCGCGTTCCAGGAACGCGGGCCGCTGCTCGGCGGGCTGTTCCAGCACCAACTGAAACAGGCTCTTTACCTGGCTATACCGCTCGGGAGTCACCTTGAGGTAGTATGCCGCATCGCCGCCAACTGCGTCCGCATGCGGAACTCCCAGCTCACGATGGGCTGGTCCAAAAACGGCTCGCCGGTCTCGGCCTCAGCGATCAGGATCTCGATCTCGGTCCGAAGCGATGGATCCACCTGGGCCAGGGCCTCCTCTCTTTCCGCCGGGGGAAGCTCGATGGTCTGATTGAATAGCAGCTTAATTTGTCTGTAGGTATCTGGCGACACATCCGCTGCCCCCGATCGGAAAGAAAAGGAAAGCGAGGCGGTGTTGAGCCGGCCTCGCTGCCTCCGACATGATGAGCCTGGGAACCGTCTAGCGGTTCGGCCCTCACTTGTACACGCGCCGAAGCGTGGGAAAACCCATCAAGGAATTTGTGTTAGGTTCGAGGGCGATGCGAATCTCCGCGCTTTTCCTGTCCGCCGCCGGCTTGTTTGCCCAGCTCTCCGAGGAGTTTGCTACGCCACGCGCGGGCTGCTGCCTGCCCATGGCCGCCCAGCGGTTTACCGAACAGTTGCAGGATTGGAATCAACTGGGCCGGTACCACGCCGAGAACGAGAAGCTGAAGGCCCAGCCGGCGCCCGCTGGACGCGTAGTGTTCTACGGCGATTCGATCACCGACGGCTGGAAGCTCGATCAGTCCTTCCCCGGCAAGCCGTACCTGAATCGCGGCATCAGCGGGCAGACCACGCCGCAAATGCTGGTCCGGTTCTTCCCCGACGTGATCAACCTGAAGCCCGCCGCCTTCGTGCTGCTCGCCGGCACCAACGATATCGCCCGCAACACCGGGCCGGCCACTTTGACGCAGATCACCCAGAACATTCAGGCCATGGCCGAACTGGCCAAAGTGCACGGCATTCGCGTGGTGTTGTGCGCCGTGCTGCCGGTGAGCGACTATACCGAGAGAAAACAGACCGCCGGCCGGCCTCCCGCCGATATTCTGAAGCTCAACGAATGGCTCCGCGCTTACGCCGCCAGGACCGGTGCCGTCTACGTGGACTATCACAAGGCGTTGGCTGACGAAAAAGGCCTGCTTATGGACGGAACGTCCCGGGATGGCCTGCATCCGAACCAGAAAGGCTACGAAATCATGGCACGGCTGGTGGAGGAAGGCATTCGAGCCGCACTAAGGTAATTTCTACCCGGTCTCTTCTGGTATTTACCCTATCTTGCCGGTACCAGGCAACGTCAGTACATTGCGTGGCGGCATCTAAGCTTTCTCTCCAATTGGGCAAAACCCAAAAGGTCCATACAATCGCAATTGACCCCACTGAAATCGGTAGAAATGCAATGATCACAACGCTTCCCTCCAGGGCCTCCGCCAAGTCGTTCTATACGGAAACCGAAGCCGCGGAAGCGCTCGGTGTCTCCCTCGACCGGTTCCGCGACCTCGTCCGCACACACATCGCGCAGAACGAAGATGAAATGAATAACGTCGGCATGACGACCTATCAGTCGTCCGATCTGCTGGTGCTGCGCCTGCTGGCGAAGCTACCGGTCCTCGAGTAGGCTCAACGCACGCAGGCTTTCGGCGAACGGTGCCCGCGCCAAGCCGCGTTCCGTAATAATGGCCGACACATAGCGGTTCGGCGTCACATCGAAGGCCGGATGGCGGGCGGCGATACCCTCTGGCGCGATCGGCACGCCGAAAACGCTGGTCACCTCATCGGCCGCGCGCTCCTCGATCGGTATCTGTTCGCCGCTTTCGAGCGTCAGGTCCAAGGTCGAGATGGGTGCCGCGACATAGAACGGGATTCCGTTCTCCTTGGCCAGCACCGCCACCGAGTAGGTGCCGATTTTGTTCGCCACGTCGCCGTTGCCGGCGATGCGGTCGGCGCCCACCACCACGCAGCCGATGCGGCCGGAGCGCAGGAAGTGCCCAGCCATGTTATCGGTGATCAAGGTCGTCGAGATGCCGTCCTGCTGCAGCTCCCAGGCGGTCAGCCGTGCGCCTTGCAAAAACGGCCGGGTCTCGTCGGCGAACACGTCGATCTTCTTGCCCTTCTCCACCGCCGCCCGGATCACGCCGAGCGCCGTACCGTACCCGGCCGTCGCCAGCGCGCCCGCGTTACAGTGCGTCAGCACCGTCTTGCCGTCCGGCACCAGATCCGCTCCGTGCGCGCCGATGCGCTTGCAGATGGCGATGTCCTCTTCGCGAACCAGGATCGCCTCCCGCACCGCGGCCGCCACCTTTTCCACCGCAGGCTTGCCGTGCAAGCCCGCCCACAGCCGCCGCATTCGTTCGATGCCCCAGAACAGGTTCACCGCCGTGGGCCGCGTGGCGGCCAGCGTCTCGCAGATCCGCTCGAAATCGGCGTCCGGATCGGCGGACTTCGCCACGCCGATGGCCACCCCCATCGCCGCCGCCACGCCGATAGCCGGCGCGCCGCGGATGATCATCGTGCGGATTGCATCGGCCACCTGCAAATAGTCCGTGCAAGTGACAAAGACCGTTTCGCGGGGCAGCCGCGTCTGGTCAATCATTACGACGCCAGCCGGCGTCCATTCAATCGTTTCGACCATGTTTAAAGCTGAGGATCCTTATGGGTAATGAAATAGCCGGCGAACATCATCAAATTGTACGCGCCGTGCGTGAGTGTCGACGCCATTGTCGAGCCCGAGCGCAGCCGCACCACGCCGAATGCCACGCTGACGCCCACCAGCAAAACTAAGTGCTGCCAGCTCCACGAATACTGCGGCCCATGGATGAGCGCGAACGGAACCGAGGTAAGCAGCAGCGCACCGGCGACACCCAGCGTGCGCGCAGCAACCGGCAGCAGGATGCCGCGAAAGAGCATCTCCTCCACCAGCGGGCCGATGGTAACGCCGAACAGCAGCAGCATGGGCCGGGCGATCGGGTCGGCCAGAATGTCCTTGATCAGGTTGACGTTCAGGTCGTTGGCCTTCAACAGGTTCCCGAGCACGCCGACGCCGAGCGTCAGCGCCGGTCCGAGCGCCAGGTATTGCAGCACCGCCGGGCCGCCCGGCCAGCCGAGCTCCAATTCCCGGGGCGCCGAAAGACCTTTGACCTTAAAGAGAAGCCAGATGCACACCAGCCAGCAGGCGTAGGAAAACACCTGACTGGGCACGGCCAACTGCAGCGAACTGGGCGCTTTGCCGTGAACCAGATAGCCGGCCGCGTAGGCCAGGATGGTGCCCGCCAGCAGGCTGGGGCCCATGAGCCCAACCGACGCCAGCGCCTCTTTCCATCCCCACTCTGGCTTCATCCGTTATCCTGCTCCACCAGCATGGCCGCCAGCAGAGGAATCATGATCTCATGATGCCCGGTCAGCGCGTAGCCCTGGCCGCCGGCGTTGGCGTGCGGGCGTTTCACCACGTTCACGCTGGGGCGGTAGTGCTGAAGAAAATCGAAATTGACGGTCGAGAAGTTTCGCAGCGGGTAGCCAAGATTGCGAACCACCGAGACCGCCTTCAGAAAAACCTCCGGCATAATTACGGCCGAGCCGAGATTAATATAAACGCCGCCGTCGTCCAGGCCGCGGACCATGCTGCTGAAGAGCCGGAAATCGCGATAGGTCGCCTCGCCGATCGCCGCGCCGTCGGCCAGCGGATGCGTGTGCGGCGTGTCCGTTCCCACGGCGACATGGATGGTCACGGGTAGTTTGCGCTGGTAGGCGCCGTAGAGGAGACTGGCGCCCGCGTACTCCGGGTTCGCCTTTTCCGAAATGCAGCGGCACACCGCCTCGCCCATGCCCAGCGTGCCCGCCGCGTCGCGAATCGCCCGGTTCAGATCGTGGCCAGTCTCCTCGGCGGACCCGAACGATCCGTCCGGCAGCACGGCCTCCACGTCTTCCGACGAGTGCCCGGCCACGGCGATCTCATAGTCGTGAATCGACGCCGACCCATTCATGGCGAGTCCCGTGAGAAATCCGCGGTCTGCCAGATCGAGCAGCACGGGCGCCAAACCCACTTTGATGACGTGGCCGCCGATACCCCAGAGAATGGCACGCTGTTTGCGCCGCGCCTCCAGAATGCGCGCCGCCACGGCGCGGAGCGTATCGGCCGCCAGAATGCGCGGCAGCCGGTCGAAGAACTCGGAGAGCCCGCCGCCCTTGGCCACGGGTTTGGCGAAGAGTTCCGGCGTGACCTTGCCCCCGCGCCCGTGCAGCGGCACGGTGCGAAGGGCCTGAAAGTCGAGAGGTTTTAGAGAGTAGATGCTCATGCGATGGCGCTCCTGGTGAGGAGTTTTTCCAAGGCGCGGCCGGTGTGGCTTTTGCGAACCTTGGCGATCTGTTCTGGCGTTCCGGCGGCGACGATGGTGCCGCCGCCCTCGCCGCCTTCCGGACCCAGGTCGATGACCCAGTCGGCGGACTTGATGACGTCGAGATGGTGCTCAATGACGATGACGGTGTTGCCCAGGTCAACCAGCTTGTTGATGACGTCCAGCAGCCGCCGCACATCCTCGAAATGCAGCCCTGTCGTCGGCTCGTCCAGAATGTAAAGGGTCTTGCCGGTCTGGCGCCGGCTAAGCTCCTTGGCGAGCTTGATGCGCTGCGCTTCGCCGCCGCTGAGCGTCGTGGAGGACTGGCCCAAATGAATGTAGCCGAGGCCGACGTCCACCAGCGTCTCCAGCTTCTGCCGCAGTTGCGGAACGTTTTCAAGAATGCTCAAGGCCTGCTCGACGGTGGCTTCTAGGATGTCGGCGATGGAGTAGCCCTTATACTTCACCGCCAGCGTCTCCACGTTGTAGCGGCGCGACCGGCATACGTCGCAGGTGACGTAGACATCGGGCAGGAAGTTCATCTCAATGCGCTTGAGGCCGTCGCCCTGGCACGCCTCGCAGCGCCCGCCCTTCACGTTGAAGCTAAAGCGTCCCGCCTTGTAACCGCGTTCGCGGGACTCCGGCAGCATGGCGAACAGATCGCGGATCGGCGAAAACGTTCCAGTATAGGTCGCCGGGTTGGAGCGCGGCGTGCGCCCGATCGGCGATTGATCGATCTCGATGACCTTGTCGATCTGCTCGATGCCCTTCATACGCTTATGCGCTCCGGGTTCGGCGCGTGAGCCATAGATCTCCCGGGCCAGCGCCCGGTAGAGAATGTCGTTCACCAGCGTCGATTTGCCGCTGCCGCTCACGCCCGTCACGACCGTCATTGTGCCCAGCGGAAAGCTGGCGTTCACCTCGCGGAGATTGTGTTCTGTGGCGCCCTCCACGAGAATCGACTTTCCGTTCCCAGACCGGCGCGCGGCTGGCACGGCGATGGAGCGCTTGCCGGTCATGTACTGGCCCGTCAGCGAATCCTTGGCCCGGGCAATCTGCTTCGGCGCGCCGCTGGCTACGACATGCCCGCCTAGCCGGCCCGCCCCCGGTCCCAGGTCGATAACGTAGTCGGCGCGCAGGATCGTGTCTTCGTCGTGTTCCACCACCAGCACCGTGTTTCCCAGGTTGCGCAGTTGCCCAAGCGTTTCCAGCAGCCGCTCGTTATCGCGCGGGTGCAGGCCGATCGACGGTTCGTCGAGCACGTATAAAACTCCCCGCAGTTTGGAGCCGATCTGCGTCGCCAGCCGGATCCGCTGCGCCTCACCGCCGGAGAGCGTCGCCGCCGAACGGTGCAGGCTCAAATACTCCAGGCCCACCGCGAGCAGGAACTCCAAACGGTGTTCCACCTCCTCTCGGATGCGCCCGGCGATCTGATTCTCGCGGTCGTTGAACTCCCAAGCCTTCACCGCCTCCAGCGCCCGATTCAACGCCAGCCGCGTAAACTCGGCGATGGAGATGTCCTTCACGCGCACCGCGAGCGATGCCGGCTTGAGCCGCAGGCCGTTGCAACTGGTGCACGTGACCGGCGACATATATCCCATGAAGTATTCGGCCGAGCCGCTCGGACCGTCGCGATACATCTGATCCAGCAGCTTGACGATTCCCGGGAACGGCCCCTCGCCGTCCAGCAGCAGCGACTGCTGCGCGCGGCTCAACGCCTCGAATGGTTTTTCCAGGTTGATCTTGTGACGCTTAGCCGCTTCCTCTACACGCGCCATCATTACGCTGGACGAGCCGCCCGGCCCCAGGCCGCCGTCGAACAGAGGCTTCGAGGGGTCCACCAGAAACTTATCCGGATCGAACGACCAGTTGCTGCCCAGTCCGTTGCACGCCTCGCAGGCGCCAAACGGGGAGTTGAAGGAAAAGCTGCGCGGCTCCGGCAGCGGGACGCTCCCGCCGCATTCCGGGCACGCCAGGTGTTTTGAGTACAGCTTCTCCTCGCCGTTCACGACGGCCACCAGCACCAGCCCCGCGGCCAGCTTCATCGCCGTTTCGATCGACGCCTCCAGCCGCTTCTCGATCCCCGGCTTTACCAGCAGGCGGTCGACGACAATCTCAATCGTGTGATTCCGCCGCTTGTCGAGGTTGATATCTTCGTCGAGCGACCGCAATTCCCCGTCGATACGCGCCCGTACAAACCCCTGCCGCGCGTATTTTTCCAGGTCCTTCTTGTACTCCCCCTTGCGCCCCCGAACCACGGGGGCCAGGATCATCACCCGCTCGTCCTGCCGCAGGCCGAGTATCTGGTCCAGGATCTGCTGCGTCGACTGCTGTGTAATCGGAATGGAGCAGGCCGGGCAGTGCGGAGTTCCGATCGACGCATAGAGAAGCCGCAGGTAGTCGTAGATCTCGGTGACCGTTCCGACGGTGGAGCGCGGGCTGCGGTTGGTGGTCTTCTGCTCGATCGAGATGGCAGGCGAAAGCCCCTCGATGGAATCGACGTCGGGACGCTCCATCTGATCGAGAAACTGCCGCGCGTAGGGCGAAAGAGTCTCCACGTACCGCCGCTGCCCTTCGGCGTAGATCGTATCGAACGCCAGCGAGGATTTTCCGGAGCCCGAAAGTCCCGTGATCACAGTCAGTGTGTTGCGCGGAATCACCACAGAGACGTTCTGGAGGTTGTGCTGCCGCGCGCCGTTCACCGTGATGTTCTTAATCATCCGGCGCCGTTCTTCTTTCGCTGCACGTACTCCCGCGCGTCCTTGATCTTGGTCTGAATCCAGGCGTTCAGCCGGCGGGCCGGAGGAAAATAGTCGCCCAGCAAAGCCAGGCCCGGGATGATGAACGGCCACTGTGGCATCACCGGCAGCAGCAGGCCGATAATACCGACGATCAGCAGCCCAATCCCCGCGGTTATGCGCACATACTTCCGCCAGCCTTGCGGCGGCGTGGGCGTGACAGGTTCCGCTTGCGGAGTCTCCGGGCCTGAGGCCATCTACTCAGTTTCGCACTTTAGCTGGTGACGTCTTTCGCGGCCCAGATGTCGGTAATGGCCATGGCTAGGGGTCTGTCGCTCTCCCCAGGCTGCAGCCAGCGTGCGTAGTCGATCTCGATTTCGTTGTTCCCCGCGCGAAGCGGCGCGCCGAAACACACCATGTGATCTTCCTTGATGCCCGTGTTCTTCAGTGAGAAACTGCCCGCGGGCGTTCCGTTGACCTTCACTTCAATGCGCTGGCCGTCGAAAACGGTACGGTAACTGATGGCCACCGAATGGGTTCCGCCTGAAATCGCGCTCACTCCCAGAACGCTCCTGGGGCCGAATCCCCAGCGGAAAACTGGCAGATTGAGATCTGGATACGGTCCCTCTTCCACGCCTACGCCTCGCGAATCCATTTGAATCGCCGCATTCGTTCCAATCAGCCGGGGCTCTGGCGGGGCGGCTGTCCCGGGCGAAAAGCTGATCTTCGGCGGTATGTTCAACCTGCGGCCAAGGCCGGTGTCTTCCAACATCCTGTGAAACGTATAGTAGGACAGATAGTTCGACCATTCGTTCTCGACGAACAGCCGCCCCCAGGCCGCCATCTTCCGGCGCCGGTCCGGCTGACGGTACAGCGCCAGTACGGCGGCCGCCAGATGTTCGGGGGTCAGTTTCTCGACGAATAGACCGGTTACGTTGTCGATCAGCGCGTCCTTCATTCCCGAGTTGTTGTAGGCGATGGCGGGCGTGCCGCAGGCGATCGACTCGATAAATACCTGGCCGAAGGTCTCCACCTCGCTTGGGCCGACAAATATATCGGCGGCGGAGTAATACAGCGCCATGCGCCGCGCGTCCTTTATGTGACCGGGGCGGATCACGTCCAGCTCTCCGAAGTCCTCACCGTCGCGGCGGAATCCCAGGCAGACCACCGAGAGGTCCGGAATGCGCAACTGCTCCAAGGCCTTCAGGACAAGCCGCGTATTCTTTCGCGGGTCGTACAAGTCGCCGGTGACCAGCACCAGGAAACGGTCGCGCGGAAGGTCTAGCGCCGCGCGCGCCCCCTGGCGGTCGGTGGCCGTGAACACGTCGGTTGGGAAAGGCAACTGGATGCGCCCCGTCTGAGCCGGGCGGCCGGTGGCCGCCAGCGCCTCGTCGACGCTTTGCTTGGTCCACCGCGAATTCGCCACCAGCAGCACCGAGTTCTCGCCAGCCAGCACGCGCCGCTTGGCGGCCCAAGCCGGTGCGATTTTCACCGGCGCAAGCCGCGGGTACTGATCCGCGGTCGGACAAAGATCGTCGCAGCCTTTCAGAAACTTCGTGCAGTCCATCGGATACGCGCAGCGGCCCGTGATCCACCAGAGATCGTGGACAATCGCCACGGTTGGGTACCGCGCCGCGACAGCCCGGACATGCCAGGGGCTGGCTCCGGCGGAATGCAAATTGCCAACCACAACCAGGTCGGGATTGGTGGCCGCCACTCCCTCTGCGACCTCCTCCGCCGTGCGGTCAAGCGGCGTTCCGTAGTCCACCACCGGCGGCTCGGCCCGCAACATCAGCGTGTCGACGGCGTGGCCGGCGCGCAACAGCGTCTCGCCCATCCTGCGGTGCGCGATTCCGGCGCCGTAGTGGAATCCGTGATCGTTTAACAGCGTCACTCGCAGACGGTGCTTCGGATTTTCTCGGGCCTTGGAGGGTCCCAGCGGTACTCCCCGGGCTTTGACGTAGCCGTCGACATACCGGCTCAGTTCCTCCTTGAACCGCTCCTGCACGTTCGTCTTCTGTTCTTCGTGCAGCCGGAACCACGCCACTTCGCGCCCGATCACGTGCAGGTTCGCCTTCGCTTGCGCCATGCGGACCCACAGGTCGTAGTCCATGCTGTAGAAGAGGTCTTCGCGGACCTTGCCGCCGGCTCTCTCCCAGATGCCTCGGGTGAAAAGGACCTCCGGCTGATAAAAGAACTTTCCCGCGTTCCAGCCGCCGTCCAGGTCCAGCAGGTCTTCCACTGGAAGTTCGCCGCGGGCACAACTGGTCATGTGAAAGCCCGTGGTCTTGCCCGCCGACCGCAATCGAACCACGCCGGCGACCATGTCGGCTTTCGACATCCAAAAGCCGAACGCCACGCCGGCCAGCGCCCCAGGTGCGAGCATGTCGTCGCTGTTCAGCCACGTCAGTATTTCGCCCGTAGCCAGCGCCATTCCCTTGTTGATCGCGTGGCTCTGCCCGCGGTCCTTCTCCGAAACGGCTGCCGCCAGACGCCAGCGGTGCCGTTGCAGAACTTCGTGCGTCGAGTCGTTCGACCCGCCGTCCATGACGATGTGTTCCACTCGCGGATAGCCCTGATTCGCCACCGAAAGGATCGTCTCTTCAATGTATTTGCCTTGATTAAACGACGGGGTGATCACCGAGATTAGCGGCCAGCACGAACCGTCGGGCAGGCAGTCCGGCAGCGGCGGCAGTTCGGCTCGCGGGGACGGCCAGTCTCCTTGCAGGGACTCCATTCGTCCCGATTCCTCCAACCGCCATCGGCGGATCGGCTCCGTAGCGGCGAAGGTGGAGCCCTCCCCTCCAGCGGCGTACAGCCGCTGCAGCGCGCCATTGACCTCCGCCAACAAACGGCGGGGAGGACAAAGAGGTCCCCGGCTGAATCGCGCCGTCGCCCGGTACACGCCCGGTTCGGCGGTGCCCTCCAGGAAGCCTGAACGGACCCATTTTGCCGTCGCCGGAGCGTCATCGACGATCAGAATGGACGCCCCGGCCGGAATCTCGGGCCAAATAGCCAGAAGACTTGCCGGAGTACCGGCGACGATTCCATCTGGCGCCACCGGAATCTCGCGCGCGAACTGCTGCGGCGTTCCGCGGTAGCAGAGCACGCCGGCCGAGGAACCCGAGACGCAGTAGGCACCGAACAGCCCCTGCAGCCCGGCAGCGTCCGGATGCACAAGGAACAACGGAGCCTGTGTGGCGACGGCGCGCGCCAGGCGCGGATCCACGTCAACAAGCAGAGCGGCGCACTGCGCGCGCGCCGTTACGCTGGTGACTCGCTCCAAGAGGCTCTGGGCTATTTCGCTCCGCCCTGATTCGAACTGGTGGCCCAACTCGAATCTACTCGACTGAGAAGTCTCTTCGGGCAATCGCATCTCATGTACCCGGCGCCCGGTATCGCGCCGGTTGAGAACCGGAGCGGCGAGCGGTTCGGAGTAACAAGTATAACGAAATTCCAGAATTGGGTTCGAATTGGTTAATTCGCGGATTTGCCGGGCTCGTTCGCGCAAGAAGCCAATGGCTCGACGCCGGCCGGTGCCGCCTCCAACTTGCGGGCGAGACATCCTCCGGGTGGCGCGCATACACTGGTTGCTGTCCTATGCGGATCCTGATTAGCGAGTGCAAGCAAGAGGTCTCCTCGTTTAACCCGGTGCTCTCGCACTACGAGGATTTCCTCATCGATAAAGGCGAAGCCGTTCTCGCCTACCACCGTCCCGTCCGGAACGAAGCCGGCGGCGCGATTCACGTGTTCGAACAACACGGCGGCGTTGAACTGGTGGGTGGCTACAGCGCCAAGGGCATTACTTCCGCCGGCACGCTTTCGGCCGCCGCGTTCCGGCGCATCGCAGGTGAGTTTCTGGACGCGGTCCGCGCTCATCGCGACGTCGATGCCATCTACTTCGCTCTTCACGGCGCGCTCGCCGCCGAGGACGTCGACGACTGTGAAGGCTACCTGCTTGAACAGACGCGGGCCATCGCCGGCCCGCACATGCCCATCGCCGCGTCCTTCGATCTGCACGGCATTCTCACGGATCGAATCCTGACTCATCTCGACGTCTTTACCGTCTTTCACACCAATCCCCACGTCGACTTCTTTGAAACCGGGCAGCGCGCCGCCCGTCTGCTGCTTCGCTTCCTGCAGGGCGGGCTCGACCCCGCCGCCGTTCGCGTGAAAATTCCGGCGCTGGTTCGCGGGCAGGAATGCATCACTTCTACTGGAACGATCAAGCGCTGCTACGACCGCGCCATTGCGTTTGAAAACAGCCCGTCGGGTCTTTCCGGCAGCCTGTTCATCGGCAATCCGTTTACCGACGTGCCGGACCTCTGCTCGAATGTCATTCTCCTCGCCGACGGCGATTCGGCCGCCGCGGAAGCCGAGGCGATCTCCATCGCTAATGAGTTCTGGGCCATTCGCCATCACCTGCAGCAGCCGCTCGTCCCGCTGGCGGAGGCCGCCGTCGCGGCCGCCACCGCGAAGGGACGCGTCGTTCTAGTCGATGCCGCGGACGCCACCAGCTCCGGCGCGTCCGGCGATTCAAACGCGATCGTCCGCGCATTGATGGAAGCCGGCAACCGGCGCACCTGCCTGGCGCCAATCGTGGATGCGCCGGCAGTCGATGCGGCCTTCCAGGCCGGTATCGGCGCAACCCTCGAGGTGACAGTGGGCGGTCAACTCGATCCAAAGCGGTTTCCGCCCCTGCCCATCCGCGCAAAGGTTCGCGTGCTGTCGGATGGCCGCTTGCGTAGCGAATCGCACGGCGAATCCTGGTATGCGGGCCGCACGGCTGTGCTGGAGGCGGACAACTACACCATCGTGGCCACCACGCGCCCCGTATCACTCTACGACCGCACCTTGTTCCTGGGCAACGGGCAGGACCCGGCCCTGTTCGACATGACCGTCGTGAAGTCGCCGTTGTGTCAGCCGCGATTCTTCAACGACGGCGCCGAAAAAGTCCTGAACATTGACGCTCCCGGCGCCACCAGCGCCAACGTGAAAGGATTGGGCCACACCGTCGTGGAGCGCCCGCTGTGGCCACTGGACGAGATCGATTCCTATCAACCGAGAGCGAAAGTATTCAGAAGAGCGAAATGAAAATCCGCGACATCAAAGCTTACGGCCTGCGCGGCCGGACACCGGAAGGCGGCTGGTCTAATGAACTCCAACCGGAAGACTGCGTGCATACGATCATCGCCGTCCTTACCGAAGAGGGTCCCATCGGCTGGGGCAGCGTATTCACGTCGGAAAGTCTCGTGCGGGCCAGCCTGGAGCTGCTCGCCCCGCTCTACCGCAACGAAAGTGCCATAGAACCGGAGCGTGTAAGCGAGAAACTGCACCAGCATACGTTCTGGCAGGGCCGCGGCGGCAGCGTCACGCATACGATCAGTGGCATCGACCTCGCGCTGTGGGACCTGCTGGGCAAGGCCAGCGGCCAGCCGGTGGGACGACTGCTCGGAGGGCGCTGCCGCGATCGTGTAAAGCCGTATGCCAGCATCCTGATGCGCGAGCCGGAGCGAATGCCTAGCGAGCTACTGCCGATTCGCGCGCAGGGCTTTCAGGCCTTCAAGATCGGCTGGGGGCCCTTCGGCCGCCGCGACGCCAGGACCGATGAAGCGATCGTAAAAGCCGCGCGTTACGCCATTGGCGAGGAAGCCATGTTGATGGTGGACGCCGGCGGATCCGACGCCTACTGGCAGGGCGATTACAAGTGGGCGTTGCGAACTTCGGACATGCTGGCCAGCTACGACGTGGACTGGTTCGAGGAGCCGCTCCATCCCGACGCGCTGGAGGACTTTCAAGCGCTGCGACGCGTCTCCCGCGTGCCGATCGCCGGCGGCGAGGTGCTCACGCGCCGGCAGGCGTTTGAGCCGTGGCTTCGCGCGGGCGCCTTCGATATCGTGCAGCCCGACGTGACCAAGTGCGGGGGCCTCAGCGAGCAGCGCCGCATCGCCTGGATGGCCGCGGCCCATGGCGTTCGCTTTATTCCACACGGCTGGAATACGTGCGTGGGGCTGGCGTCCGATCTGCAGATCGCCAGCGCGTTTCCTGAGACTCATTTGGTGGAGTACCTCACGGGTTCGCCTTTTATCGACGAACTTGTCACCAACCGCTGGCGTGTCGACAGCGCCGGAATGCTCGAAATTCCCGAACGTCCCGGCCTGGGCCTGGACATTAATATCGATGCGCTCGAAGAGTTCACTCGCGCCAAGACGCCCGAGCTGCGCGGATGAATCTGCTGGATGCTTTGGCCGGCGGCGCGCTGCTTTTGACGGCGAACCGCCGGTTGGCGCGGCATTGGAGAACGGTGTACGACAATTCCCGGATGGCCGCCGGCCACGCCGCCTGGGAGAGTCCGGCGATTCAGACGTGGACCGGCTGGGTGGCGCAGCAGTCGGAGGAGATGCTGCCAAGCCGCATCCTGCCTTCGCCCATGGCGGAACGCCGGGGCTGGTTGCGTGTGATCGCCGCCGCCAGGGACGATTCCGGCTTGCTCGATGCCGCGGCCACGGCCGCGGCCGCCGCCGATGCGTGGGCGCTGTGCCGCCAGTACGGCATCTCGCTGCGCCATCCAGCCTTCGGCGACGCAGAGGACACGCGCCAGTTCGCCAAGTGGGCGTTGGAGTTTGAACGGCGCGTGGAGCAGCGAGGTTGGCTGCCGGCCGGCGACCAGGAAGCCTTTCTGGCGGCGGAGATGCCCGAGCTGCACCGGGAGGTTTGGCTGGATGGGTTCGACGACCTTTCGCCGGTGCGCCGGCAGATCCTCGAAAAGTTGAAACAACGGTTCGTTGTACCCGCCCGATCACTGGACGCCCAGCCCTTTTTGCACCGTCCGCCCAGCGTGCGGGAAGGCATCGTCGACGCCGCCAACTGGGCGCGGACGCGCCTGGAAGCCGGACGCGCAAGGAATATCGGAATCGTTGTTGCCGATCTGGCGAACCGGCGGACCGCTGTCGAATCGGTTTTCGGCGATGTTTTCGGCGGCAAGCTCTTCAATATCTCTTTGGGCCTGCCGCTGAGGGACTGGCCTATCGTCAGGGACGCGCTGGGCCTGCTGCATTGGATCGACGGACCCTTGCCGATTCAGGAAGCGGGCGCGCTGCTGCGGTCGCCATTCGTGCGGGGGGCCAACGAGACGATCGAACTGGAGCTGCGGAGGCGCAACCGCCTGACTGTCTCGCTGGCGGAGACGGGTTGGCCGCTCCCGCTTTCCGCCAGGGACGCGCGCACCCCCGGCGCGTGGGCGCGCGTGTTTCCGAAGCTGTTGCAGGCCTTCGGATGGCCCGGCGCCAGGAAGATCTCCAGCGCCGAACGCCAGGCGCTGGCCCGTTGGGAGCAGCTACTGCGCGAACTGGCCACGTTGGACGCAGTGGAGGGCAAGGTCTCCTTCCGGCAGGCGTTAGGCCTGTTGGATGATTTGGCCGCCGAGGCGATCTTTCAACCGGAGACCGGCGCCATGCCGGTGCATATTCTGGAGGCGCTGCAAGCCGCCGGCTCGCAGTTCGACGCGCTCTGGGTAATGGGTCTGACCGATACGAACTGGCCCGCGGCCGCCCGGCCTCACCCTTTCATCCCTCGCTCCCTGCAGCGCGATCTCGATCTTCCACGGGGTTCGCCCGGCCGCGAACTTCGCCTGGCCACCGGCATTACCGAACGCCTCCTCCGCAGTGCTCCGGAGATCGTATTCAGCGTCCCCCTGCGGGACGGGGATGTCGAGCTGCGGCCCAGCCAACTGATCGCCTCGTTTCCTTCATGGCAGCCGGACCATCGAACGTTTCCCACCGCTTCCACCGTGCAAATCGGCAGCTCCGGATTCGAGTCACTCACCGATCAAGCGGCGCCTCCTCTTTCCAGCGCCAAGCCCGCCGGGGGAACGGCGATTCTCGGCTGGCAGGCGCAGTGCCCTTTCCGGGCGTTCGCGCTCGCCCGCCTCGGCGCCGAACCTCTGCCCGAACCGCAACCCGGTATTCCTCCCAGTCAGCGGGGCAGCCTTCTTCACGATGCGCTGGCTCACATTTGGCGTCATTTCCAGTCGCGGGACCGCATGGCCAGGGCCTCCAGCCAGGACCGTGCCCGCGTGATCGAGGAAGCTGTGACGGCGGCCGGCATTCCCGGCGGCGCTGGACTGATCGCCGTCGAACGGGAGTGCCTCCGCAAGCGCATTGAGCAGCATATCGAGCTGGACTTCGACCGCGACGGCTTCACTGTGGAAGAAATCGAACGGACCATCGATCTCACCCCCGCCGGCGTTCCGTTACTGGGCCGCATCGACCGCATCGACACGCTGCCTAACGGCGACCGTGTCGTCATCGATTACAAGTCCACCGCCCCTTCGCCCAATGTGTGGAACGGCGAACGGCCGGAGAACCTGCAGCTTCCGCTCTATGCGCTGGCGCTCCGCCCGGCGCCGGCAGCCCTGGCCTTCGCCCAGTTGAAAACAGGCGACGTTAAATACGGGGGACTCGGCGCCGCGAAGGATCTCGTCCCGGGCGTGACGCCCTCGCCGGATTGGGAGCGCCAGCTTAACGAGTGGCGGCGCGTTACCACCGCACTATGGACCGAGTTTTCCGAAGGCGTGGCGTCCGTCACGCCCAAGGACGGGGGCAAGCCCTGCCGCGCCTGCCATCTCCACTCCCTTTGCCGGGTCCATGAGTCCAGACAGGAAGGAGCGGACGATGATTCCGCCTGACGCCGCGGCGCGCGCGCAAGCGCTGGATATCACGCGCTCGTTTATCGTGCAGGCGCCGGCCGGCTCCGGCAAGACCGAGTTGCTGACGCAGCGATTTCTGGCTCTGCTTGGCGCAGTCGAACAACCCGAGACCATCGTGGCCATCACCTTTACCAACAAGGCGGCCGGCGAGATGCGCACCCGCATCTGCGATGCGCTCCGGCTCGCACAGGGTCCCCGGCCCGAATTGGCGCACAAACAGGCCACCTGGGCGCTGGCCGCCCGCGTTCTGGAGCGCGACCGGCAGCTGGAATGGGGGCTCGAACGGAACTCCACGAGGCTGCGCATCCTCACGATCGACGCGCTCTGCGCCCAGATCGCCGCGCAGATGCCGTGGCTAAGCCGCCTGGGCGGCCCGCCGGCCATCGCCCGCCGCCCTGGGGAGCTCCATGAGGACGCCGCGCGCCGCACCCTGGAACTGCTGGAATCGGATCTGGGCGAGCCGGTCCGGCGCCTGCTACTTCACATCGACAACAACCAGCCGCGCGCGTGCGGCCTGATCGCCTCCATGCTGGCTCGCCGGGATCAGTGGCTGCGGCATCTCGGGGCGCTGGACCGCCAATCGCTGGAAAGCGTGCTGGCGGCCATCGTCCGGCAAGGGACGGAAAGTCTGCGCGAAGCGCTGCCGCTTGGGACCCTCCGTCTATTCTCGGCCGCCTTTCCAGGCGAGGAACCCACGCTGGAGGCGCTGGCCGGCTTCCTGCTGACAAAGACAGGCGAGATTCGGAAACGCGTCGATAAGAGCATCGGTTTTCCGCCAGGCCATCCTGGAATCAAGGAGATGCAGGAGCTTTTGCAGGGCCTGGATCCCGCCTTCGCCGAGAGGCTGCATTCCGTACGCCTACTGCCGCCCTCTTCCTACACCGATGGGCAATGGGACCTGATTCAGGCCCTGTTCGGCGTTCTGCGGCTTGCCACCGCCCAACTCCGAATGGTCTTTCAAGAGCGAAGGGAGGTCGATTTCGTCGAAGTGCAGCTCTGCGCGATCCAAGCCTTGGGGTCCGGCGACGAGCCCACACCCCTGGCCTATGCCATGGACCACCGCATCCATCACCTGCTGATAGACGAGTTTCAGGACACCTCCATCACCAAATTGGTTCTACTGGAGCGGCTGACCGCGGAGTGGTCCGCCGGGGACGGCCGTACTCTCTTTGCGGTCGGCGATCCAATGCAGTCGGTCTATTCGTTTCAGGAGGCAGAGGTCTCGCTGTTCGAACGCTGCCGCCAGAATGGACTGGGCCGCGTGGCGCTCACTCCACTGCAACTGACAGCCAATTTCCGTTCGTCGGAGACGATGGTCGAATGGTTCAACGAGACCTTCCCTCGTGTGATGGGTCAGACAAATGAAAGCGGCTCCGGCGCGGTCGCCTACGCGGCCAGTACGGCCACCCAGCCGCCCGGCGGATCCATCCGTGTCCACCCGGTTCCGGAGAAGGATTCCGCCGCGGAGGCGCGAACGGTCGCCGATTTGATCGATCAGACTCCCGAAGGTTCGATCGCCGTGCTGGTTCGCAGCCGGCCGGCCGCGCACGACATCACACGTGAGCTGCGCCGCCGCGGCGTCCGCTATCAGGCTGTGGAGCTGGAACCGCTCATGAACCGGTCGGTGGTGCAGGACCTTCGTGCGCTCACACGGGTGCTGCTGCATCCCGGCGACCGGGTCGCCCAACTCAGTATTTTGCGCGCCCCGTGGGCGGGCAGGACGCTGGAGCAGTTGTTGGAGGCCGTTCCACTTCCGGCGGTCGCGGCCGCCTGGGACGATCGTGGTAGAAAACCGCTGCGGCAGTGGGTCGAGGATACTTGGCGGGAACTGGGCGGCCCGGCCTGCCTGCGCGACGAAGAAGAACGCGAGGACGCCGAGACCTTCTTCGAATTTCTGGAGTCGGCTCCGGCGGACCTTCGAAGCTTCGAATCCGCGCTGTCCGGCGCCTGGGCGCCGCCGGACCCCAAGGCCACAAGCCGCATTCAGATCATGACCATGCACAAGGCCAAGGGCCTGGAGTTCGACACTGTCATTCTGCCGGGTCTCGGCCGCCGCCCGAACACCGGGGACTCCCACCTTCTGCGCTGGCGGGAATTGAACGAGGACGCCAGCCTGCTGATCGGTTCCCTAGGCGAGTTTGGCGGCGAGCCCGACCGTATCTATGCCTACCTGGGCCGGTTGGAAGCGCAACGTCAGGACCATGAATCGAACCGGCTGCTGTATGTCGCCGCCACGCGGGCCAGACGAACCTTGCATCTCGCCGGTTGGCCCGGCACCAAGGGAACGTTTTCGGCCAAACTGTCCTTTCTGTTCGAGGATCACCCGGCGCCACCGGCCGCCGAACGGGTCCCGCCGGAGCCGCCGCCCCTTCGGCGCATCTCGCCCGATTGGCGGCGGCCGGCCCCTCCGCCCGCGCTCGAATGGAGCACCGAGGAGCATCACGTCGACGAAGAAGAGATCTCCTACGACTGGAGCGGCGAGACGCTGCGCCTGGTGGGCACGGCGGTCCATGCAATGCTCCAGACCATCACGCGGGAAGGTCTGGATTTGTGGACACTTGATCATCTCCACAGTCAGGAGCCCGCGTTGCGGTCCCGGCTGATATCGCTCGGCGTTCCAGCCGATGAACTGCCCGGCGCCCTGATGCGGACCCAACGCGCCCTGGTAGAGACTATTCGAGGCGATCGCGGGCGGTGGCTGCTCGAAGATCATCCCGAGGCCCGCAGCGAATGGGAGTTGACCGCGGTGTTCGGCGGCGCGGTGCGGCGTTTCCAGTTGGACCGCAGTTTCATTGGCGAGGACGGTGTCCGCTGGATCGTCGATTATAAGACCAGCTCCCACGAAGGCAGCGACCTGGAGGCCTTTCTTGCCAACGAGGTGGTCCGGTATCGTCCGCAACTGGAGCGCTACGCCGAGGTCGTCTCCCGCCTGGACCGGCGGCCCATTCGCCTGGGACTCTTCTTCCCGCTGCTCGGCGGCTGGCGGGAGTGGCCCTTTGCCGTCTCTGGCGCTACGAGTGGGGCGGAAGCGTAAACACCAGCGCTTTGGCCCCCGCTGACCCCTGCCCCCGGTATGCGTGCGGCTCGGCCGAGTCCATGTACACCGAGTCGCCGGCCGCAAGCGAGTGCCAGGCGTTCTCGTAGAACAACTCCAGCGTTCCTTCGGTGACATAGATCAGCTCAAAGCCTGGATGTTCGTGGAATTGCGGGCTGGCTTCGCCGGACTCCGGGAACTCGGCCAGATAGGCTTGCATCTCCTTGCCCATCACCGGATACGCCAGGCACTCAAAAAAATACGGAGGGTCCGAAATTCCCGGCTTCGACGGAAACCGCATTCGCTGCTCCGGCCGCACGATCGCGAACAGGCGCTGCTTGCGCTGACTGAGGAAAAAATATTCGATGCCGACCTCGAACACCATGGCAATCCGCGCCAGCGTGGCGAGCGTAGGCACCGCTTTCCCGGTCTCCAATTGCGACAGCAGCGACGCCGACAAGCCGGTATGCTTGCCCAGGTCCGCCAGACCGATCTTCTTTTTCAGACGCAGAGTCTTCAGCTTGGCCGCTATCTCGTAGCACGACAGAAAGCGCTGAATGGTCTCTTCGCCCGACTCGATGGGCTTCATCGTCCTAGACTACGCCAAACCGCGCGGCGAATGGGACTCGGCAAATCGTATTTGTCGAACTCTTCTTCCCGGCACCAGACCGCTTCTCGAATCTCTTCCGACGTTCCCAGTTCCACCGCCGCCGCTCGAAACCGGTAGATCAGGTCGTGGTGCAAATGGTAGGGGTCCTTCTTGCGCGCCGGAATCGAGTGGACATCGATGCCGACCAGTGCCGGAGCCATCGTTTCATCGATGCGCACGCCGCTCTCTTCCTCGGCCTCCCGGCGCGCGGTGGCGGACGGGGTGGCGTCCAGCGCGGCTTCCACATGGCCACCCGGCAACAGCCAGCGGTCCAGTTTGGCGTGGTGTACCAGCAGCACAGCGTCCTCGAAAGGGTGAAGCACGCAGGCCGTGGCCGTCAGGTGGCCGGGCTCGAACTGGTCCCTGGAATACGGTTGCGGCGTTCCGCGCAGCAGGTTCACCACCAATTCTCGGCTCTTGGACGCTTCGCCGTCGGACGGGTCGCTCCAGGCGCTCAACTGCCCCAGAATGGCGACGGCGTCCATTAGAGATTCCGCTTCAGAAAACTAACGATGTGATAACCGTCGATGAACTTAAACGGCGTTTCGCCCATCGTATAGTGTCCGCAGGGCAACACCACTACCTTGTCGGCGATTCCCAGCTCCTGAACGCGCCGCACGATGTCTTTGGACAGGTGGGGCATGAACGTCGTGTCGTACTCGGTGTAGATGAACAGGGATTTCTTGTTCTTGTACGCAGCCAGCTTTTCCAGGTAGTTCACTGGGCTGATGACGTCCCAGAGGTTTCGAAGCCTCTCCAGATCGAGATGCTCCTCCAGCCCCTTCTTGACGTGAATGGTCGACAGGCCGGTCCAAACGACGTCGGCCACATACGTAGAGCAGTGATTGAATACGTTCACCTTGATCCGCTCGTCGTGCGCGGAAGCCAGACAGGCGTAGCAGGAGCCGATCGAGGTACCGCAAATGCCGATACGGGTGTACCCCTGGGATTGCAGCCAGTCGATCATCGCGCGAATGTCCATCACCGCCTGCCGCGTGGCGTCGATTGTCCTGCCGATGTTCGACGACATGGCGTAGTCCGCCCTGTTTAGTTCCGCTGGCATACGGAAATCGTGGTACGGCAGGCTCATTCGAACGGTGGACAAGCCGAATTTCGCCAATCCGGCGCACAAGCCGCCGTGCTGCCCCTGGCTGGCGTTCCAGTGCGGCAGGACAATCACAGCCCGGTCGTCCGGCTTTTTCGCCGGGAACCACTGACCGTGAACTACATTGTTTGCCGGATGTGGACTTAGGCTAGGCGATGTATAGCGGATAAAGCCGTTTTCTAAGCGGAAGTCCTCCGGCTTGTTGTACGCAAAGAACGACTCGGAGTTTTCAATGCCCGCCCGATTCAGCCTCCGCAGCCATCGTTCTGGCGTATCTCCATTTTTTACAACATTTTGCGTGATGGGCCATTGGTCGGCCCACTCCGTGCCCCATTCAAAAGGACGCACCACCCGGTCGTTGGATCGAAAACAAAGCTGGTGCTCCCAATTGTTGATCCAGTTTGAGTACAGAGACTTGAACATCGCTAACGGCAACAAACCACAAGGGTGGGTTTCATTCAGTGTAGCAGCGGTCGCAATTTAGCTAAGCAAATACCCTGGGTGCCCCCCCTATTCAACCCTATAGCGGCTTCAAACAGGGGGGTTTGTCTGACAATACAAGAAGGAGACCCAAATGGTCTGCCGCTACTGCCGCCAACCCATCGGATTCATAAATCGCTTCATCGACAAGGAGTTCTGCTGTAAACAGCACCGGACTGCCTTTTCGGCCCGCTCGGCTCGCGCACTCCGCGAACTGGGCGAGTTCACGTATTCCGCGGCCGATGTGCTGCGGGATACCGACGAGTTCGTGATTCCGGAAGGAAAGAAGAAATCCGGCAGCGGTTCCCGCTCCACCGCGACTGTCCTGGGACTGGCCGCGCTGAGCATCGGCGGTCTGGTCATCATGGACCGCATGGGCGTTGGGGAACAAGCGCAGAAGGGTCCCAAGGAAGAGGGACGCCGGCAGAGCGCCGTCGCCGTGGCTGTCGGCTCCATGCTCGATAAGCTGCCGAAGTCCTCCACTGGCATCGCGATCGAGGACCGCTTCAACACCGGCTTGCGAAGTTGGCTGCCCGCACCCGGGTCCGGCCCGGCCGGCTGGAAATTCGAGAATGGCCTGGTCCGGCCCGGCGGCCTGCGCATTTGGGATGAGTCGCGCAACCTGGGCGACTACACCTTTGAGTTTGAAGGCAAGGTCGAATCGAACTCCCTGGGCTGGGTAGTCCGCGCACCGAATCATCGAAACTACTATGCGTCGAAGCTGATCATCCCGGAGCGAAACTCTACCGCTAGGCCCGAGATCGTCCGGTTCTCGGTGGTCCAAGGCCAGGAGTCCCGGCGCTTGCACCTGCCGGTGCCAGTGAACCTGGAACGCGAAAAGTTCTACCAATATGAAGTAAAGGCGGTAGGCGACCGGATCCTGACTCTGGTGGGCGGCCGCGTGGTGGATCAATGGAGGGACGCCCGGTTCCGCACTGGCGGCGTGGGATTCTTCAACGAACGCGGCGACAAGTCCGCCATCCGCTGGGCCAAGCTGAACGAAGGCGAAAGTATGGCGGACAAGCTGCGCCGTTACCTCACCTTCGGCCTAATCGTTCCCATCACGTAATCTTCGCAGCGGGCTTGCTGAGATAGAATGCAGACGGATGTTGCGGGCCGTTCCACTCTTGCTTCTTCTCGCGGGTTGTTCGGGACCCTATAGCAACACGCCGGTCGCCGCCAAGGAGACCGCGGCGGCCGACGTGAGCGTGATCCGCGTCACGCCAACCAGCATCCCGGAGGTCGTAAACGCGAACGGCGAGCTCTTCGCCGAGGAGTCGGCAACGCTCAGCACGAAGGTGCCCGGACGGATCGTAAAGCTCAATGTCGACCTGGGCTCGCTGGTTAAGGCCGGCGAGATCGTTGCGGAATTGGAGAAGACCGACTACGAGTTCCGCGCGCAGCAGGCGGCGGCGCTTGTCGACCAGAGCCGCGCCCGCCTCGGCATTCTCGGCAACTCGACCGACGATGTGAAGCCGGAGGAAGTGGCCGTAGTGAAGGAAGCGGACGCGGCCCTGCGCGAGGCCCGCTTCATCCTGGAAACGACCCGCAAGCTCGAAAAGGACGGTGTCGTCTCCCGCATCGATTTCGAAAAAGCCAATGTCCGGACGCAGGGCATTGAGGCGCGCTATCAAGCCGCGCTGGCCGAGGTTTCCCAAACACGCGCCCTGCTCAGTGAGCGCCGAGCGCAACTGGCCTTGGCCCGTCAGCAGCTCGATGACACGGTTATCCGCGCTCCCTTTACCGGAGCCGTAACCCGGAGGCAAGCCTCGCAGGGCGAGTTTCTTCCCGTCAATGCGCCGTTGATCACACTGGTGCAGCAGAGCCCGCTCCGCGTGCGCCTTTCGGTTCCGGAGCGCCAGGCGATGAAGATCCGCCAGGGCCAGACCATCGAAATCCTACTGGAGGGCAATGCGCAGCGCTTCCACGGCCGCGTGGTTCGCATCAGTCCGGCGATTGAGGCGCAGAACCGGTCGTTGACGGTGGAAGGCGAAATTCCAAATCCCGGCGGTGTGCTGCGCCCGGGTTCCTTCGTCGAGGGATTGATCACAGTGAACTCGGGAGCCATGGGTATCGCGGCGCCGGCCGACGCCATCGCCGGTTTTGCCGGCATCGATCGCGTCTACGTCGTTACGGGGGGCACACTCGACGACCGCGTCGTCAAACGGGGCCGGCAGCTGGACAACAATCAAATCGAAATTCTGGAAGGCCTCTCCGACGGCGACCAGCTTGTCGCAAAGGCCACCGACCGTCTCGCCAAGGGCCAAAAAGTCAGGGTGCGATAGATGCAGAAACTGGCGGAAGTGTGCGTCGCGCGTCCGGTATTTGCCGTCATGCTCATCCTGTCAATGGTCGTGGCCGGCGCGGTGTCCTACACGAAACTCGGCATCGACCGGTTTCCCGACGTCGATCTGCCTGTCATCTCCGTCCGGACGATTCTTCCCGGCGCTTCGCCAGAGGAGATGGAGAGCACCGTCACCCGCTTCATTGAGGACTCGGTGGCGACGGTGGAAGGCATCGACAATATCCGGTCCACGTCCACCGATTCGCTGTCGGTCGTCACGATCACCTTCGACCTTAGCCGCGACATCGACATCGCCGCCCAGGACACGCGCGACGCCATCGCGTCGATAATCGCCCAGCTTCCACGCGACGCCAAACCGCCGTTGATCAAGAAGCTGGATGCCGATGCGTCACCTGTGCTGACGCTGATTTTATCCGGCGACAAAACCGGCCGCGAACTGTTCGAGATCGGGGAACGCTCCATCAAGGATTCGATTGAGTCGGCCGGCGGCGTGGGCCAGGTGCAGGTGGTGGGCGGCCAGAAACGGGCCATCAACATTTGGGTGGATGCCGACCGGCTGGCGGCGTACCGCATCCCCATCCTTCGCGTTCGCGACGCCGTGGAGCGTCAGAACTCCGATATCCCCGGCGGCAGAATCGACGAAGGGTCCCGGGAGCTGGTGCTTCGCACGCTGGGCCGTTTCCCGGATCCCAAGCAATTCAATGAACTCGTTGTCGCCAACATCGACAACACGCCCATCCGCATCCGCGACATCGGCTATGCCGAGGACGGGCACAAGGAGCAGCGCACCGCCGCGCGTTACGACGGCAAACCGGCCGTCGCCATCGAAGTGCGCCGCCAATCGGGCGCCAACACCATTGAAGTGGTGAATAACGTCAAGGCCCGCCTCGACAAAGTCCGCAGCCTGCTGCCCGAGGGTGCGGAACTGCACGTGGTGCAGGACCAGTCCCGGTATATCGAGGCGGCTTTCCACGAGGTTCAACTGCATCTGATCCTCGGCTCCATCCTGGCTTCGCTCGTCGTCTTTCTTTTCATGCAGGATTGGCGGGCCACCTTCATCGGCGCCGTGGCCATTCCGGCGTCCATTATCGCCACGTTCGGCGTGATGCGCATGATGAACTTTACGCTGAACAACATCACGATGCTGGCGCTGGTGCTGATGGTTGGTGTGGTGATCGACGATGCGATCGTGGTGCTTGAAAACATCTTCCGTTTCATCGAAGAAAAGAAGATGGCGCCGCGAGAAGCGGCGATTCTTGCGACAAAGGATATTGGCCTGGCGGTGACAGCCACGACGTTTAGCCTAATTGTCGTGTTCCTGCCCGTGTCGTTCATGTCGTCGATTTCAGGCCGGTTTCTATATTCGTTTGGCGTTACCGCAACGGTGGCGATTCTCGTATCGCTTCTGGTGAGCTTTTCACTGACCCCGATGATGAGTTCGCGCCTTCTGAGCCGGGAAGCGGTGAGCGGCCACGGCGATTCGCGCGGCGGACTGTACGGATGGATGGAACGAGGCTACATGCGCATGCTGGGCTGGTCCATGCGCCATCGCGCGGCGGTGGCGTTGCTTGGCATCGGCACCATGGCGGCCACGGTACCGCTGTACCGGATGTTGCGGCAGGAGTACCTGCCCACCAATGTCGATGAAAGCGAGTTCGAGCTTTCCGTGTTCGCGCCCGAGGGAACCAACCTGGCATCGATGGAACAGGTGCTGGACCGCATCTACGGCGAGGTGAAGGAGATGCCGGGCGTGCGGCATTTCGTGTCCATCGTCGGCACCGGCTATCTGCAGACCGTAAACATCGCACGGGTCTACATTCGCCTGGAAGACGTGGAGAACCGGGTGCTGAGCGTGAGCCGGCTTTGGTCGAAGACGCTGGAAGGCAAACCGTGGGAGGCGTTCCAGAATGTGTACTCCCAACGGGACGTCATGCAGGCGATGCGCGCCAAGCTGAAACAGTTCAAGGACCTGCGCATTCGCGTGGGCAATCTGCAAGCGCTCAATCAGGGTTCGGCGCCGTACGATATCGACTTCGCGATTCGCGGTCCGGATCTGGACCAACTCAATAGGTACGCCAACACGCTCCGTGAGACGGCGCTGAAAACGCCGGGGCTCGCCGATATCGATACCACGCTGCGCATGAATAATCCGGAGTTGCGGGTCTTTATAGACCGGGAACGGGCCGCCGACCTGGGCGTCGACGCGGCGGATATCGCCAGTTCCTTGCGGCTGATGGTCGGCGGCGACGACGAGGTTTCCCGATTTCGCGACGAAAAGATCGCGGAGGAGTACGACGTCGAGGTGCGCCTGAAGGATTCGGACCGGAATTCGTTGACCAACGTTTCGAAGCTCTACGTCCCGTCCGTAAAGAGCCGCCTGGTCCGCCTGGACAACGTGGTCCAATTGCGGGAGGCGGTCTCGGCGCTGCGGATCGAAGGGTTGGACCGCCAGCGGCAGGTGTCCTTGCGCGCCAATATCCTGCCCGGCTTCGGCCTCGGTGACCGCCTGCCCGTGGTCTTCGAAGCCGCCCAAGGCCTCAACATGCCGGCGGCGTACTCAACGGCCGTGATTGGCCGCGGACGCGAGTTCGAACGCACCCTCACCGAGTTCCTATTTGCCTTCGCGCTTTCAGTCGTGTTCATGTACATGATCCTGGCGTCGCAGTTCGAGAGCCTGCTGCATCCCGTTACGATCCTGCTCAGCCTGCCGCTCGCTGTGCCGTTTGGGTTCCTGTCGTTGTGGCTGTTCAACGAAACGCTGAATTTGTACTCCGCGCTCGGCATCCTGGTTTTGTTCGGCGTTGTCAAGAAAAACTCGATTCTCCAAATCGATCACACCAACAGTCTTCGCCGCGCCGGCCTGGCGCGGACCGAAGCGATCCTGCAGGCCAATCGCGACCGGCTGCGCCCAATCCTGATGACGACGGTCACGCTGGTGGCCGGTATGCTGCCCTTGGCCATCGGCGCCGGGCCGGGAGCGGAGGAGCGGCGTTCGATCGCCATCATCGTCATCGGCGGGCAGTCGCTGTCGCTGCTGCTCACGCTGATTCTCACGCCGGTGGCGTATTCGCTGTTCGACGATGCCGGCGAATGGGCGGCGCGGAGGCGAATGAGCCTTGCTTCGCGCGAGCCGGTGAAGGAAGTGTCCGGCTAGGTTCGAGCGCGCGCCAACTCCAACGCTCCGTAAAGCACCGAATCGTCACCCAGCTCCGCCGGCACAACATCGATCCGCGCCCGCGACCAACTTGTGATCTGCCTTCGCAACTCCGCGCGCAACGGGACGAACAGCGCGTCGCCGGCTTTGCTCATGCCGCCGCCGATCACGATTCTCGATGGGTTCAGCAGCATGATGCACGCCTTCAATCCGCGCGCGAGCGTGACAACGTAGGCCGCGACGAAGGCGGGATCGCCCAGTAGTTCGCGCGCCGTTTTGCCGTGGTCGCGCTCCAGCCACAGCCCGCAGCACATGCGTTCGAAACAACCGTTGGATCCGCACAGGCACTCCGGCCCTGCCGGGTCCACGTTCAAGTGCCCAAGCTCGCCGGCGTAGGAGTCCGCGCCGCGGTAGACGCCCTCGCCCGTTAGAATTCCGCCGCCGATTCCCGTGGAGAGAGTCATGTAGAACAACGGCCGGTGGCCGCGGCCCGCGCCGTGCACGCCTTCGCCGAGCGCACCCACGTTGGCGTCGTTGTCCATGACAACCTTCCCAATTTCCAGTTCGGCGCGCACCCAGCCGATCAGATCGAAATTGGCCCAGCCGCCTACGTGGGTCGAGAGCGTGACCATTTGTGTCTCGAAATTCACCGGGCCGCCGAAGCCGATACCGCAGCGCTCCGCGCGCACCGGCCAGCTTTGGACAATATCCCGAATGCGGCCCAGCATCCAGTCCTTCCCGCCGACGCGGTGGGTGGCTTCACTGTGGCGCTGGACCATTCGGCCTTCGCCGTCGAACATCGCGACGGTGAACTTGGTGCCGCCGATGTCGATCGCCAGAGTGTTCATGGCTGCGAGAGAATTTCGGCCCGCGATGCCGTGCCGGTGCCGCGCTTCATGATGGTGATGGATGCGACCCGGTTGCCGAACCGCGCGGCGGCGGCCGGGTCGCGCGTGGCGGCGAAGGCGGTGGCGGCGCCTGCCGTGAAGCTGTCTCCCGCGCCGCAGATATCGACCGGATTCGCAACCGGCTGCGTCCTCACCCACTGCTCGCCCGCCGGATCGAAGATCCGCACCCCTTCGCCGCCGAATGTCACGAACAGCAGCGGCGCCTGGCAGTGTTCGCGCAACCGCGCGAAATCGGCCTCGCCGGCAAAGGCGCGACGGCAGGCCTCGATCGCTTCCTTTTCGTTCGGCTTCACAATCACGCCTTGAAACAGCTCGGTCCGCGCGCGGGAATCCACCCAGACGACTTTTTCGGGAAACGCCTGCGCGAAGGACTCGATGGCGCCGCGCAGAACTGGCGTGACCACGCCGCCCGCTGACGTCTCCGCCTGGTCGCTGACAATTACTACGTCAAAGGACGGCGCGGCGTTGTCGAACTGGTGCACCAGCGCCATCTCTACATCCTCCGAAAGCGCGCGCGTATTCACGAAATCGACGCGCGGCTGATCCTCAATTCCGTTCGACGCATTGATGAGCTTTGTATAGGTGAAGGTTCGAATCGACGGCACCTCCAAGAGATGCTCATGCCCGATGCCCCGCTCACGCAGCGCTTCGCGCAACTCCCAACCAAAACCGTCCCTTCCGGCGACGCCCAGAACCTCCACGCGGCTAACGCCCAGCGCGGCCAGGTTGTTCGCCACCGTGCCGCCGGCGCCCGGCGTGACTTCCACGCGGACTACGCCCGTACGCGAAATTCCGGTCTCAGCCGAGGGCAGCGCCAGCGCCGGATCGTACCAGCACCAGCGGTCCAGGCAGATATCGCCCACTACCAATACGCGGAGATTCTCGATCTGATCCAGGATCTCCGCCGCCGTCACTGGGCCAGTCTCCACAGCGCGGGCAGCGTGGCACGATGATCGCCGCAGAAGTAGAAGCTCTCGCCGCCGTCGGCCACCGTGCGGACCAGGATGGTCTTGTGCGGCCGGAAGTAGTAGCCGGGATCGCTCTTGGGCAGCTCCTTGTGAATATCGCCGGCGATGGGCACCATGTCGAAGACCGCCGTGGCGAAATTGCGCACCTGCGCGCCGCTTTGGTGCGCGACGTTGCGGGCCATCGCCAGAGCCTTCAAGTAGACCTCCGGCGCCATGATCGCGGAGCCGAAGCTCAGCATCACGCCGCCTTCCAGGTTCTCCACGGACTTGGCGAAAATCAGGAAGTCGCGATAGCTGGCCGCGCCCAGCGCCGCGCCGTCGCAGTTCGGATGCTCATGGAGAATGTCGTAGCCGATGCCCGCGTGCACCGTGGCCGGCACGCTGTTTTCATAGGCCGCCGCGAAGACGCTCAGGTCCTTGTACGGATAGGCGCTGGCTGCGATATGGCGGCCGGTGTTCTCTCCCAGGCCAAGTTCCAGCGCGGCCGCTTCGCCGATCACGCCGTTCAACTCGCCCGTCTCGCGCCACAATCCGAACTCGCCCGACCGTATGTAGCGCGCCACGGACTCCGTCGTCGCGCCGATGCGCGCCAGCTCATAGTCGTGAATCGCGCCCGCTCCATTGCAGGCAATATGCGTGATTACACCCCGCCGCAGCCAATCGATCAGATACCGATTCACGCCCGCGCGCAGTACATGCGCGCCCATCATCAAGATCCGCGCCGCGCCGCGCGCCCGGGCTGCGTTGAGCCGTTCGGCCACTGTGGCCAGATCCTTGTGCTGGAACTCCGGCGCCGGCTCGTCGAGCGTCAGCCAGCGCGAGATCTCCAAGTCGTGAATGCGCTCGGCCAGCGGCTTTATCACAAGCCGCGACCGGTCGAACGTTTCGTACTTGGAGGGCATTACGGAAAGATGGTTGTCAGTAGCGCCGGCGTTGTGTTGAAATGCGGCACAATCCAATCGGCGCCGGAGTTCACCAGCCTGTTGCGCTTCCACTCGTCCACCTTGGCGCAGTCCGGCTCGTCGGAGGCCACACCGACGGCGACGCCGCCCACGGCCTTCACGTTTTCGATCTCCACGTAGCCGTCGCCGAAGCCGATGAACTCTTCGCCGCGGTTCTCGGCCGAATCGATAATCCGCTTGATCAGAATCGCCTTCGAGAAGCTCTTGTAGTCGTCCAAGGCGCCATACATGCGGTCCTCGAAGTACGGCTGCAGGCCCAGAATCGTGGCCTCGTGCTTCACGAACTTGTCGTCGGTTCCGGAGGCCAGGTACATTTTGATGCCCCGGTCCCGCAGTCCATTCAGAAGCGCCATCGAGCCAGGCACCAGCCACCGCTCCGGATCGACCCGGCCCGCGTCGAGGTCATCGATGCGATCCTTGATCTTCACCATCAGGCGGTCCAGGTACATGTGCTTGTAGTCGATCGGATCCTTCGGCGTGCCGCCGCGCTTGGAAATCTGCTCGGCGAATTCGATCATCTGGTAGATTGTTTGCCGGCCCGTCAACCGGCCTACATATTCCTTGACGATCTCTGTCAAGTCCTCTTCCGACTCTCCACTCCGGGTGTCCAGAAGGATCTCGACCATCATCGGCACCATCACTTCCACCCATCCGGAACGGATCAAGGACAGCGTGCCATCGAAGTCGAACAAGGCAACGCGAGCGTTGCCGGCGTGCGCGCCGTGGCGCAGGGTCTCAATCATGCTTTTAACTAGTTTCGCATGCGGCGGTTAGCACGGGCTCCAGCCGCGCGGCTAAACCGGCATCGACCAAGGCCACCTCGCGCAAATACGCGGCCACCGCCACGCCGTATGCGCGCGCCAATTCTTCGGCATCCAGGCGCGTCACCAACGCCCCGCGCAAACCGTCCGTAATGTCTACGGGCAGGCCGTGCGCCCCTTTGCCATAGGCCGAGGGCAGGCCAAGGCGCAGACACGCCAGCGAGATCACGTTGTCACGCAGCGCGCTGATCATGTACTCGGCTTGCCAGTAGTGCCCTCGCGCCACCGCGCTGCGAACGTGTAGCGCGTACAACCATGCGAAGTCGATCAGTCCCTGCGGCTGCGCGGCGGGCGCATCCACGGCCTCGCCGGCCTCGCCAAATACCAAGCGGAACGCCGGGGCCAATGGTCGAAAATCGGCGGCGGGCACAAACGCCAAATCCACCTGCAGGCCATTGGCCAGCAGAAACACGCGATAGATCCACGAACCCGCCTGAATGTCCATGTGATGAATCGCGCCATGCACTTCGTACATATGCGCGGTCCAGCCTGCCAGCACCGGGGCCAGGTCCCCGGCGACACCGAAAGCAAGGTCGATGTCGGACCAGGTGTCCTCCCGATCCGCCGCTGCCGAGCCGGTGACGGCTCCGCCCGAAAGCCGGGTGTCGGCCTGGCCCCGGGCGAGTAATGACTCGCGAATCATCCGCCGTTCCCGTTCCGTGTACATGACAGCCTCCAGTGCAGGTCCAGCGCGGGGAACGGCCACTTCCTACCCTTCCATTCTCCGTGCCGCGGCGTTCCACCGCATTCGCACTCCGCGCCGCAACGCCTCCATCGCCATGCAGAGCGCTACGTTCGTCGCCTGGCCCGCTTCCACCGGCGCGTTCGGTTCTTTTCGCGACTTCACGCACTCCAGGAAATTACGAATGTGCATCCGTGTCGCGGAGTTGAACGTTCCGGGTTCGCTCTTGGCCAGGGCCGGCTTCAGTTCCGCGGCCTTCGGATCCTCGCGATACAGCGCGTAACTCTCACGGCCCACGTCCAGGCGCGCCTTCGATCCGTGATAGCCGGTGAGCTGATCCAGCGTCCCCGAATACCGCATTGCTTTGTAGCCGACCGTGAAGGTGGCGAGAAAATTCTCGGGATACTCGAGGCACATGGTCGTCGTTTCGGAGACCTCCACGCCGTCCAGATTCGGCCGGGTTGCGCCCACCACGACCGCAGAGGGCAGCGACGCGTTCATCATCCAAACAACCGAGTCGATGATGTGCGCCGCCTGGCCAATCATCAATCCGCCGGAGTAATCCCAGTAGTAATACCAATTAAAAAACCGGGCCGGATCCGCATCGCGCTTCGGCGCCGTGCCCAGCCACGCCTTCCAATCGATGTCGCCTTCAAATGCCTTCTTCGAAGACACGGCCGCCTGATGGTTGTACCACCAGCCGTTCACCAGGCGTACATCGCCCAGGCCCGCCGTATCGCGCACCTGCTTGGCTTCCTGAAACAGCGGGAAGCTGCGGCGTTGCGTGCCCACCTGTACGATCCGGTTCGTTTTGCGCACCGCGTCGATGATTCGAAATCCCTCGTCCGGTGTGTGGGCCATCGGCTTTTCTACATACACGTCCTTGCCGGCGCTCACCGCGTCGATCACCATTCGCGCGTGCCAATGATCGGGCGTCGCCACGACCACCACGTCGATCGACCGGTCGTCCAGCACGCGCCGGTAGTCGGTGAAGGACCGCGCTCCCGTGGAAGCGGCCTTCAAGCCCGCCTCCAGATTAGGCCGGTACACATCGCACACCGCGGCCATCTCCGCACCGATCTCTTTGAACTCGGAGGTCAACAGCCGTCCGCGGCCGCCGGAACCGATGATCGCTCCGCGAACCCGGTCGTTGGCGCCTAGCGCAGAAGCGCCGGCAAGCAGCAGGGCCCGCCTTGGCATATTGGGATTAAGAGTGCCGGGAAGAACCATATGATTAGCCATCATAGAACTTTGGTCGTTCCCGCAATCCTCTGGTCGCGACGCCGGCCGCGCCCGCCTTCTCGCGTCACGGCCCGTTCCCGCAGAGGATGGAGTGTAACGCGGAAGTTCCCGCCTTTCCAAGCCGCACTAACCTACGCTAGCGCCCGCTCGATTGCGGCAAGCGTCTCGTCGATATCCGCCTCCGTGTGCGCCGCTGAAATCGACCATTGCTTGGCGGCCAGCGGAAACACATATACGCCGGACTCAATGAGCCGGCGGCGAAGGCGGTTGTCGCTCTCCGCGTCGTGGTTGGCCGCCAGATCGTGCCAGTCAACAGGCACGTGATCCATGAAGTAGAGGCAGAACGCGGAACCGATACGCGAAACGGCGACGCGTGGAGCGATCTTCCGGAGACCGGCCTCCATTCGCGCGCCCAAACGCTCCACGTGGCGATACACCGCGCCGTCGAGAAGCTTCCGAATCGTTGCCAACGACGCAGCCACCGGAACCGGGTGCGCATTGTAGGTTCCCGCTAGCAGCACGCGCTTCGCGGCGTCGGGATGCACGAAATAGTCCATGTATTCGCGCTTGCCGCCGAGAATGGCGATGGGGTATCCGTTCGCCACCGCTTTGCCGTACACGGCGAAATCGGGCTTCACGGACTGCAGCGCCGAGTACCCGCCGAGCGCGTGGCGGAAGCCGGTCTTCACCTCATCGAACACCAGCACGAACCCGTAATGACCGGCCAGCGACCGCAGCCCTTCCAAGTACTCGGCCCGCGGCGGCACAATGCCGATGTTCTGCAGCACCGGCTCCGTGATGAGTGCCGCCACTGGATACTTCTTGCAAACGAACTCCACCGAATCGAGATCGTTGAAATTCACCGCGTGCACCAGGTGCTGATGGGTTTCCGGAATACCGGCGCTGATCGCGTGGAACTTGTACTCGCCGGGCGACTGGCGCGGCCCCAGCGCCGCAAGCGGCGTCATCAGGTTGCATGCCACGTCGTTGTGCCAGCCGTTGTAGCCGCCCTGCATGACGATGACGTGGTCGCGGCCCGTAATCGCGCGCGCGGCCCGCAAGGCCTGATACGTCGCCTCGCTGCCCGTATTCAGCACCTGCAGCGATTCGACGGCAGGCACGTGCCGGCAGATCATCGCGGCCAGTTCTCCTTCCAATTCCGTCGTCCCGGCGCCGAACAGGCTGTGGTCCTGGTCCAACGCCTCATGCACCGCGCGCGTCACATCCGGGTCGTTGTGACCTAGAAAATGAGCCGCGAAAGCGGCGTGGTAGTCGATGTACCGGCCGCCGTCGGCGTCCCACATATAGGCGCCTTTCGCGCGTTGAAACGCGACGGGCGGATCGGTAGCGCGATTGACGCTCACCACACCGCCGGGGATGTGCCGCTTGTTGTTCTCGAAGATTCTCGCAGCGTTAGGACCGAACATGCTCGCAGATCAGGTTACCAGCGTCGTCGCACCGGTAGCGCCACCCGGCCGGAACCAGCGTGGTGGAACCGTAATCCAGAATGAGGGCAGGGCCCGGAGTTGCGCGGCCGGGCGCCTCGTTGCGCAATAGCGCCCGCACCTCGCGCCATGAGCCGTCGATATGCACGGACCGCACGCGCCGCCGCGGCTTCACGCGGCCAGGATGCCGCGGCGCCGGATTCTTCACGGCCAGCGTGGCGCGCACGCGCAGCGACACCGTTTCGATCTCGCGATCGCGCATGGCGAAGCCGTAGGCCTTCTCATGCGCGGCGTGGAAGTCGTCGTGTTCGCCGATGGTCAGTTCGTAGCTCTGCCCCGCATACCGCCGGTCGGCGAAGCGCCGAAGCGTGGCGCGCGGCAACTCCGCGCGGGCCCGCGCGGCGAGTTCTTTGTAGACCTTGGCGTGGCCGCCACCACCCAGCACCCCAGCGGCATAGTCCCGCACACGATCCGCCACCAGCATTCCGAACGCCGACAGGGCGCCGGCCAGTTGCGGTACGACGACGGTGCGAATGTCCAGATGCGTCGCGATCTCGCAGGCGTGCAGTCCGCCGCCGCCGCCGAACGCAAGGAGTACGAACTCACGCGGATCGTACCCGCGCTCCACGGAGACCGCCCGGATCGCCCGCTCCATGTTCGAATTCGCGACGCGAAGAATCCCCGCGGCCGCTTCGTCGACCGGCACACGGAGACGAGAGGCGATCTGGCCGATCGCCGCACGCGCCCGCTCCGGATCCACCCGCATCTCTCCGCCCGCCAGCTGATCGAAGGCGATTCGCCCCAGCACAACATGCGCGTCGGTGACAGTGGGCTCCGTACCGGTGCCATAGCAGGCCGGGCCGGGCGCCGCGCCGGCGGACTCCGGGCCCACGCGCAGCAAGCCGCCGTCGTCGATCCGCGCCAACGAACCTCCGCCCGCGCCCACCGTGTGAATGTCCAGCATCGGCACGCGGATCGGCACTCCGTCGACGCTCGCTTCCGTCGTCTCCCGCGGCTCCCCCTCGCAGAGCGAAACGTCGGTGGAGGTTCCGCCCATGTCGAATCCAAGAATCTTCGAAAAGCCCGACGCGCGGGCCACGCCCGCCGCGCCGACAACGCCGCCCGCCGGACCGCTGAGAATCGTCCGGACCGCCTGGCGCCGCGCCACCGTGGCCGGCAGCAGGCCGCCGTTCGACTGCATAATCTCGAGTCGATGCGGCACCTGGCGTTCCAGGTTGCCGAGATAGCGGTCCATCAGTGGCCCAACGTAGGCGTTGAGGACCGTGGTGGAGGCGCGTTCGTACTCGCGAAACTCCGGCGCTACTTCGTGCGAGGCGCACACATAGCCCAGGCCCTCCAGCGCCTTCTTCACAGCGCGTTCGTTGTCCGGCGTCTGCCAGCCGTGCAGAAAACAGATGGCCACGCTTTCCACGTTCGCCTTGCGGAGCCCGGCGGCCAGGCGTTTCAGATTGCGCGGGCGGCGGGCGATGGTTCCATCGTGGTACGTGCGTTCGTCGACGCCGAAGCAAAGCTCCGCCGGGACCAGCATGCGCATCGGCGGCGGGGAAAGCTCGTAGAGTGCCGCACGGTTCTGCCGGCCGATCTCCAGCAGATCCTCGAAGCCCGCCGTCGTTACGAACGCCGTGCACGCGCCCTTGCGCTCCAACAGCGCATTCGTCGCGACCGTAGAGCCGTGAATCACCTCCGCCGCCACGCCGCCCGTGGCGCGTTCGATGCCGGCGAGTATTACCGCAGCCGGGTCTTTTGGATTCGAGGGCAACTTAAAAGACTCCAGCGCGCCATCCGCCCGTTGCACAACGAAGTCCGTAAACGTTCCGCCCGTGTCGACGCCGATACGCAACACCCGCTAACTCCTCTTCTGCATGATCAGGCCGGTCTCCGGCATCTCGATCTTCTCGGCCCGAAACTGAGCCAGAATTTTCTTCAACACGGCGGTTCGAATCAAGCCGGAGCCCAGAAACTGGTGGACTTGAAAGGCCACGCGATATTGCAGGTGGGTCGGCTGCATGCCCGGATCGGCCAAGAATACGGGCGGCGGAACGGCGACGACGCCTTCGGTCGCCAGCGCGCATTCGATCGCGATCTTCTCCGCCTTCTCCACGTCTGCTTCCAGCCCCAGCATCAACGGCACGAACACCGCCGCCGCCGGATCCGGCATGGTGTAGTTCAACAGGTTCCCCGATGTGATGGTCTTGTTCGGAATCACGACGATGTTGTTGGCCGAGGTGAGGAGCCGCGTGGTTCGCCAACCGATGTCCCGCACCGTGCCCTCTTCCTCCGCCGACAGCCGGATGTAGTCTCCGACGGCAATGGGCCGTTCAATCAAAATGTGCACGCCGGCGAAGAAATTGGCTAACGTATCCTGCAGCGCCAGGGCGACCGCCAAACCGCCGACACCGAGAGCGGTAATCAGCGGTGTGATCGAAATGCCGAGAAACCGGAGCAGGATCAGCAGGCCGATGCTGAACACCAGCGTGCGGGTAAGCGTGCGGGACAAGCCGGCCACGGCGAACGGCATGTTCTGGCGTTCGCCATAGCGTTGAATCGCGCGGATCGACACGCTGGAGGCGACCATCGTAAAACTCAGGATCAGGAAGCTGACCACCGCGTTGTTCGCGATTTTCGTTGCGCGCTCGCCGAGCTCGCTAAGGTTCAGCAGTACGTCCAGCGACACCGCCAGACACCAGAGCAGCGAGGGCGTGGCGAGCCCTTCCCGCACGACTCCGGCGACTGAATGGGGCTGCTCCACCGCATGACGCGCCAGCCGGCCCAGAATCCAGCGCCGCAAGAGCAGCGAACCGACCAGTGCCAGCGCCGCGACTCCCGCCACCTCCACTTTTCGTACCAATTGCGCGTCTATCATCAAGAACTCTATTATGAGTCGCCTGGATTTCGCGTGTCATCATAGTAAGTACATCCTCTTTCATGATTTCCTTACAGGGTGTTTCCAAGCGTTTTGACGGCAAGCGCCAAGTCGTTGCACTGGATTCCGTTGACCTGCTGATCGACAAGGGTGAAATGGTTTCTCTCGCCGGACCATCCGGGTCCGGGAAGTCCACGCTGCTGAACCTGATTGGGGGTCTGGATCAGCCGTCCGATGGGTCAGTTTCCATCGACGGCGCGCTGCTCTCCGGCGCCAACGACGACGAGCTCACCCGCATCCGCCGTGACAAGATCGGGTTCATCTTTCAGTTCTTTAACCTGCTCCCAACGCTGAGTTGTCTGGAAAACGTGTCCCTGCCGCTGCACCTGCGCGGCTGGCCGGCGGCCAAAATTCGGGATCGGGCGCTCGAACTGCTGACGCTTGTGAAGCTCGACAAACGCTTGGAACACCTGCCGGAGGAGCTGTCTGGCGGCGAGCGGCAGCGCGTGGCTATCGCCCGCGCGCTTTCGGTGTATCCGCCCATTCTGCTGGCCGACGAGCCTACGGGCAACCTGGACTCCAATACCGGCAAGGACATTCTGAGCTTGATCCGCGATCTGCACCGGCAGCTCAACACCACCATACTGATCGTCACGCATGATCGCGGCGTGGCCGAAAGCTGCGGCCGGAGGATCGCGCTGAAAGACGGACGCATCGTGATGGACGAGCGCGGATGAAGCTGCTGCAGCTGATGAGTTGGCAGTATGTCCGAAAGCACATGCTGCGCACCGCGCTCACCATGGCAGGAATCGTGCTGGGCGTCGCCGTGTTCGTGGGCATGCACACTGCGAATCAAAGCGTGCTGGCCGCGTTCTCGCAAACAGTGAACCGCATCGCGGGCGCCACGCAGTTGCAGGTGACGGCCGGTGAATCCGGATTTGACGAAGAGGTGTTGGAGAAGGTGCAGGGCGTTCCCGGCGTCCGCATCGCAGTGCCCGTAATCGAAGCGGTGGTTAATCTCAACCTTCGTTCGCAGGGCAACATTCTGATCCTGGCAGTCGACATGACGGGCGACCGGGGCCTGCGCGACTATGCGCTCGAAGATGGCGATGAAACGGTGATCGAGGACCCGCTCGTCTTCATCGCGCAGCCCGATTCTCTAATGGTCACGCGCGAGTTCGCCGCGGCGAACAACCTGGCAATCAACCAGAAACTCACACTCGACGCCATGGACGGCCCCCGCACGTTCACTGTACGCGGCATCATGAAATCCAGCGGACTGACCAGCGCGTTCGGCGGCAACCTCGCCATCATGGACATCTATGCGGCGCAAAAGGTCTTCGGCCGGGGCCGGAAATTCGACCGCATCGATCTTGCCGTGGAGGAGGGCGTGGCCGTCATGACCATGCGCGATGGACTGGCGGCCTTGCTTGGACCCGGCTTCGAAGTGGACCCGCCTTCAGCCCGCGGCAAGCAGTTCGAAGCGCTTTCGAGCGTGTACGGAACCATGGCAAATCTCACGTCGATGTTCGCGCTGTTCATCGGCATGTTCATTATCTACAACTCCTTCGCCATCGCCGTCACGCAGCGCCGGGGGGAGATCGGCATTCTGCGCGCTCTGGGCGCCTCGCGCGGGCAGATTCAAACGCTTTTCCTGCTTGAGAGCGCCGTGCTCGGGCTGTCTGGCGCAACGGTGGGCGTACTGTTTGGCCTGTTGATCGCCAAAGGAATTTCCGCCTCGCTCGGTGAGTTCCTGGGCGAAATTTACGGCGTGGCTCAGCGCGCCGATGAGATCGCCTCGAACCCGCTGTTGCTGGGCGGCGCACTGGTCATGGGAATTGTCACCAGCCTCATTGCGGCCTGGATTCCCGCGCGCAACGCCGCCGCCGTGGACCCGGTGCGTGCGCTGCAAAAAGGCCGCTACCAGCTTTTGAGCGCCGGTGAAAACCGCACAAGGCGAAGGATCGCACTCGCGCTGTTTGCGGCGGTCGTCTACTGCCTGTTCTTCACCCACGATCGCCGCTTCTTCTACCTCGGTTACTTTCTGACCGTCATCGCTGGTGTACTGCTAGTGCCGACCTTCGCGCTGTGGCTGTCGAAAGCCATTCGCCCGCTGATGAAGCGCGTGTGGCCCGTGGAAGGGACGTTGGCCGCGGATGCTTTGATCCAGGCACCGCGCCGGACCTCCGGCGCCGTCACCGCGTTGGCGCTGTCCATTTCACTGGTCGTCTCGCTTGGAGGCATGGCCAGGGCCAGCTACGATGCGATTAACGAGTGGATGCGCGTCGCCTTTAACCCGGACATGTTCTTGACGCCCACACAGAATATTACCGATCGCAGCTTCCGCTTTCCGGCCTCGTTCGGAACCGAGGTGGAGGGCATCCCCGGCCTTCGCTCAGTCCAGTCCGTGCGCAATGGAAGGCTGCAGTTCAACGGCGGGCCAATCATGTACGTCGCCGTGGATATCGCGCGGCTGCGCCCGGAATCGTATCTGCCCCCGGTGGCGGGAGAGAGCGCCGAGATGTATCGCTTGGCCGCGGCCGGAAAAGGCTTCGTGCTCTCGGACAACTTCGCGCAACTCTACAACGTCAAATGGCGCGACGACCTGACATTGAACACGCCCTCCGGACCGTTGACGCTGCCCGTGGTTGGAATCGTTCGCGACTACAGCGACCAGAAAGGCACCGTTCTGATGGATCGGAAAGTGTTCCTGCAGTATTGGCGCGACAACACCATCAACATTGTGAGGTTGTATCTGGAACCCGGCGTGAGCGTCGCTGAGATGCGCTCGCGCATCGAGCGGAAGTTCGCCGGCAGGATCCGCTTCTTCATTTTCACGAATCAAGAGTTGAAGGCCTATGTGAACAAGATCACCGATCAGTGGTTTGGCCTCACCTACATTCAACTGGCTGTCGCGGTGCTTGTGGCCGTGCTGGGCATCATCAACACGCTAACGGTCTCCATCACCGATCGCCGCCGCGAGTTAGGCGTTCTGCAGGCCGTTGGCGCCCTGCGCCGCCAGGTGCGCGGTACCGTTTGGCTGGAGGCATTGGCAATCGGCACCGTAGGCCTGCTGCTTGGGTTGGCGTTCGGATCGGTCGCCCTGTACTACAGTCTGGAGATGTCGGCGCGGGATTTTGCCGGCCTTCGGCTCGACTACACGTACCCGTGGGGCATGGCCGCCGCGCTGTTCCCCATAATTCTGGGTGCGGCGCTTTTCGCCGCATTGGCACCGGCCGAACAGGCCGTTCGCGGCTCATTGGTGGAGGCATTGGAGTATGAGTAAGTGGATCGTCTTCGCCGCTCTGGCCCTGCCCGCGCAGGATGCCCGGCAGATCATCGAGGAATCGCAGAGGCGGCACCGGTCGCAAACGCAGCGCTACGAGGGTGTGTTGCAGGTCTTCCATCCGAACGGCAAGAGCACCGGGAAACGCTGGCAGTTCTCACGAATCGGCAACTACGGAGAAAGCAAGTCGTTGCTGCGGTTCGTCGCGCCGGCCGAGGTAAAGGGCGTGGCTCTGTTGATTGTCAATCATCCGGACCGCGCGTCGGACCAATGGATGTGGCTTCCGGAATTGCAGCGCGACCGGCGCGTGGCCTTGCAGGACCGATCCACGCGCTTCTTCGGCACCGACTTCAGTTATGAAGACCTGGAAGAGCGCGACGCGAATCAAAGCGACTTCCGGCTGCTGGGCGAGGAACCCGTGGACGGCCAGCCGTGTTGGAAAATCGAGATCGTCGCGAAGAAAGGCCGGGCCACCCAGTACAGCAAGGTGACCGGGTGGATTCGCAAGGATATTTACTTCCCCGCGCGCTATGAGATGTATGTGAAGGATCAACTGGTGCGCAGGCTCTCCTATCGCCGAATCGAAAAGGTCCAAGGGATTTGGAGCACGCTGGAGATGGAGATGGAGGACCTCCGGCGGAAGGGCCGGACGGTGCTGAAGTCGGACAAGATGGAGTACAACCTGCCGATCCGGGATGACGTCTTCTCACTCCAGGCGTTGCGCCGCGGCGAATGAGGTGGTTGCTTCTAGCCGCGCTGTCTGTTCAGGCGCAGACGTTCCAGCAAAGAGGCTTCCTCGATCTGCGGACGACTCTGTTCCCGCAGGCGGGCGCGAACGATTCGGGCCGCGCAATCGTAGATGGCTTGCTGCGCTACGAAGCCACGGCAAGGCTGACGCCGTGGTTCAAGCTCGACGGCGCGCTGGACGCGCGGAGCGACACGCACCGGCAAACCGAACGCAGCCTTCGCTTCGACTGGCGCGACCGGGGTTTGCTGCGGCCGGCCCTTTCGTTCCGGCGCTTCAGCGCGACGGCCTTTAAGGGTCCGGTGACCCTGGAGGCCGGCAAGCAGTTTATCCGCTGGGGGAAGGCCGACATCCTGAACCCGCTGGACCGCTTCGCGCCGCGCGATTTTCTCAACGTCATCGACAACGATTTTCTCGGTGTACTAGCCGTGCGGCTCACCGTGGAGCGCGGGGCCCATACGCTCGACATCGTCGTGCAACCGCGCTTCACGCCCAGCCGCACACCGCTGCTGAATCAACGCTGGGTGGTGCTGCCGGATGATGTTCCCTACGCTGTCACCGCCGGCGGCTCCCGCTTCCCTGGCGGTGTGCAGAGCGGCGCCCGCTGGAATTACATGGGCAGAGGGTACGAGGCATCGGTAGCGTTTTACGAAGGCCACAACCATCTTCCCGTTGTCGATGGCGCGTTGCTGCCCGCCTTTCCTCCGCGCGTGGAGCTCTTCAATCGCTTCGCGAAAATGCGCATGTACGGCGGGGCGGGCGCGGTGCCGTTGCGATGGTTCACTTTGAAAGGGGAGGGAGCGTATTTTCAATCGGCCGACGACTATACGCTCTACGTGATTCAGGCCGAGCGAACCGCCGGCGAATGGACGTTCGTTGGCGGATACGCTGGCGAACACGTGCGCGTGCGGCGTATCCAAGCGGACTTCGCGCCGGACCGCGGCTTTGCCCGCGCGTTCATCGGCCGGGCCAGCTACGTCATCGACACCGCGCGCACCTTCGCCGTGGAGTCCGCCGTTCGCCAAAACGGAGACGGCGTATGGGTGAAAGGCGAGTACGCCCACCAATTGGCGCCGCACTGGCAGGCGCGCGCGTCTTTCACGTTGATACGAGGAGACGCGCGAGACTTCCTGGGCCAATACCGGCGGAACTCGCATGCCATCCTCGCGCTGCGCTACTCGTTCTGAACGCTAAAATTGATCGAGTGAAGAACGTCCAAATCTTCGGTGTGAAAAACAGCAGTGCCTCCCGCGCGGCCGAGCGATTCTTCAAGGAGCGCTCGGTGCCGGTGCAGTATGTCGACCTGAAGCAGAAGGCCCTTGCGCCGGGTGAGGTCAAACGGTTTATCGACAAGTTCGCGCTCCCGCAACTGCTCGACACGGGCGGCAAGGAGTACGAAGTTTCCGGCCTGAAGCACATGCGAATGGGCGAGGCGGATTTGCTTGCCAAAATCGAGAGGGAACCGAAGCTGCTGAAGTTGCCTCTCTGCCGTTTCCTGCATCTACTGAGCTTTGGCCAGGATGAAGAGCAGTGGAAGGCCATGGCGGCAGCGCTCAAAGCGCAGAAATAGCGCCTAAAAGTGGGCCCGCAACTCGCCGAAGTGGTCCAGCACCAGCAGACGGCCCGGCGCGTCCCCGGCGCGCAACTCTTCCCGTTCCAGGATCCATGTGCGGGGATGCGGCAGAAACACGGCGTTGAATCCAGCCGCCAGCGCCGGGTTGATATCGCTTTTGGGTGAGTTGCCGATCATCCACGTTGCCGGCGCGTGAAAGTTTTTCACCGAGCCGAGGTCCGAGTAGGCCTCTACGTGCTTCTCCTTCACGATCTCCACGTGATCGAAGTAGTGCGCCAGGCCCGAGCGATCCACCTTCATGCGCTGTTCATCGGGGTGGCCCTTGGTGAACAACGTGAGCTCGTGCTTCGCGGCCAGGTAGCCAAGCGTCTCGGCCACGCCGGGCCGCAGGATGATGGGGTGTTCGAGAATCCGCTCGGCGAAGCCCACAATCACCTCCAAATCCCGCTCGCTCACCGGCCGGTGAGCGAGCTTGTGATAGGTCTCCACCAGATTGCGGCCAAAGTTCTTGGAGCCATAGCCGTGGATCCGCGCGTTCACCGCTTCGATGGCGTCCAGCACGTCCCGTACCTGCGGTGGCGTCATGTGCGCGTGATCCAGAAAGGCGACGAACTTGTCGAACGCCTCCTCGAAGAAGACGTTGTTCTCCCACAGCGTGTCGTCGGCGTCGATAATCAGGTGCTGACGCGTCATGAGCTGGGCAGCAGCCGCGCGTGGCCGTTGCGCGGAATGATGGACTTGAACTCCTCGACGCGGCGTTCCTTGGCCGCCGTGGCTGGAAAATACTCGGCCAGCCGCCGGATGCGCGCGGCTTCGTTCCGGGACATCAGCACGACTTGGCGCACCTTCACATCGGTGATCGCCTGCGCCAATTGGAAGCTCAACTGGCTGTCGTTGAGGTCCGGCTCCGGCAAGTCGCGCCCGCTTTCCAATGCGCGCATGGCGTAGTAACCGCGAATCGCTTTCTGAATCAGGGACTCGTCGGCAGGGCCGGACGTCTCGTCGTCGTCGAATAGATCCACCTGGCCGGTGAGAAACGGTTCGTCCTCGTCGAGACGGGAAATCTCAAAGCGGCGGTACCCGATCGTTTCGATGTCCAGCCGGCCGTCTTCGTAGCGCTTTTTGACGCCCGTGATGCGCGCCGTGCATCCGACCGACGCCACTCCTTTGTCGATGGTCAACACGACACCGAACTCGCGCGTTGTGTCCATCAAATCCCCGATCATTTTCTTGTACCGCTCCTCGAAGATGTGCAGCGGCAGGCGGGTGCGCGGGAACAGGACCACCCCAAGTGGAAACAGCGGCAGGAGCAGTCCCGGCATGCTACTATTATCGCTTCGTGAGCAAGCTTGGCGGGCAACATGTCTTGATCACTGGCGCGTCGAGCGGAATTGGCGCGGCGGTTTCCAAGGAGCTGGAGCGCCGCGGAGCGCGTATTGAATCCATCTCCCGCCGCGCCGGCATCCGGGCCGATCTCGCCTTGCCCGCCGAACGTGCGCAAGCCTTCGACGAGGCGCTGCGGCGCCTGGGCCACATCGATGTGCTGATCAATAACGCGGGCGCCGGAGCCTACGCTCCATCGTGGCGGGCGAACTTGGACGAAGCGCGCCTCATGTTTGAGATCAACCTGTTCGCGGCCATCGATCTCACGCAGCGTGCCGTACCGGGTATGCTGGCGCGCAAAGCCGGCCACATTGTCAACGTGGCGTCCATCGCCAGCAAGGTCACCTTGCCCTGGTTTACGCTGTATTCGGCCAGCAAGGCGGCGCTGGAGGCGTTCTCGAGCGGGCTCCGCGTGGAACTGCGGCGCACCGGCGTAGGCGTGACGCTCGTGTGCCCCGGCTATGTGAAAACGAACTTCCAATCGAGCGTGCTGTCCGGAACCGTGCCGCCGAGACTTGCGCACTCCAAGAGGTTCGCCTCGACGCCAGAAAGAGTCGCGGCCGCCATCGCGGACGGGATTGAGCGCCGCGCGCGTACCGTGCTGATCCCCGGCCTGGCGGGATGGAGTTTCGTGGCGGCGTCGAAACTGCTGCCATCGTTGATCGACGCTCGATTGGGCGCGATGATGGAAGGCGATGACGATCACTGATCCGCTGTTCCTGGTCGGGTTCATGGGCAGCGGAAAAACGACCATCGGCGCACTCCTCGCCGAGGCATTACGGATTCCGTTCGTCGACTTGGACGACGATATCGAGACGGCCACGGGCCGCACCATCGCCGACATCTTCTCGAACGACGGCGAGGCGCGCTTTCGCGACCTGGAGCATCAGGCGCTGCTGGCCCGCCTAAGCGGGTGCTGCGTCGTCGCCCTGGGAGGCGGCGCCTATACCTTTGAACGGAATCGCGACGCTCTGCGCGGCCGGGGCCGCGCCATCTGGCTGGATTGCCCCTTCGAAACCGCCCTCCGCCGCGTGGCGGGTTTCGAACACCGGCCCTTGGCCCGCGATCCGGAAAAGTTCAAGTCTCTATTCGACGCGCGCCACGCCGAGTATGCCAAGGCGGACGTGCGGGTACCGATTGAGAGCGACGACCCGCACGTCACCGTTCGCGATATTCTTGAGGCCTTGCGATGAATCTCCGCAAACACGCCTGGACAATCGCCCGCGCCGCGCTGGAAGCCGCCGATCCGGAGAAGGCGCTGCTCCGTCACGTGCGGGTTGTGGACGGCGTGCTGATCGCGGCCGGAACGCGCTACCGGCTCGATGCGATCGGGCACATTTACGTCGTGGGCGCCGGCAAGGCGTGCGCGCCCATGGCGAAAGCCGTCGAAAAGCTGTTGGGTAAACGGATCACGGCCAGTTGCGTGATCGTCAAGGACGGCCACACGCTGCCGCTCAAACGCGTTCAGCTTGCCGAAGCCAGCCATCCGGTGCCCGATGAGCGCGGGGTCGCCGCCGCCCGGCGCGTCGCGGAACTCGCCGCCTCGGCTCGGGAGAACGATCTAGTCGTCTGCCTCATCAGCGGCGGCGCCTCGGCGCTGATGCCGCTGCCAGCCGAAGGCTTCACGCTAGCCGAAAAGCAGTCCGTGACGCAGCAGATGCTGCGCGCCGGCGCGAACATCCACGAGATGAACGCCGTGCGGAAACACCTCTCGCGTATCAAGGGCGGCCAACTCGCCCGCCTGTCCGCGCCCGCGCGGGTGCTCACTCTCATCCTGAGCGATGTCATCGGCGACGATCTCTCCACCATCGGCTCGGGGCCCACCGCACCGGACCCGACCACGCTCGAAACGGTCGACGAGATCTTCGCCCGTTTTGGGCTGCAGCTTCCCCGCGCCATGCCGCGCATTGAAACGCCCAAGCCAGGCGACCCCATCTTCGCCCGAGTGCGAAACCTCATCGTCGGCAGCAACGTGTTGTCGATGGATGCCGCCGCCATCGCCGCGAAAAAGCTCGGCTACAGGCCGCTGGTGTTATCCAGCACCATCGAAGGCGAAACCCGCGACGTCGCCCGGATGCACGTTCAGATCGCCCGGGAAGTGCAGCGCACGCGCCGGCCCGTGGCTGCGCCCGCCTGCCTGCTGTCCGGAGGAGAGACTACCGTCGCGCTGAAGGGTGATGGGAAAGGCGGACGCAACCAGGAGTTCGCCTTGGCCGCCGCACTGGACTTGCAGGGCCACCCGGGCATCCTGGCGATGTCCATCGGCACGGATGGAACCGACGGCCCCACGGGCGCGGCCGGGGGAATGGCCGACCATACGACCATTGCCCGGGCCAAGGGCCGCAGCGCGCGCGCCGATCTCGCCAACAACGACAGCTTTCACTTTCTGCAAGCGGCCGGCGACCTGATGATCACCGGCCCGACGCGCACCAACGTGATGGACGTTCGCGCGCTGCTCGTCGTCCCTACTGCTTCGTGATTTCCAGCGGCGTTTTCGGGACCACGGGTGGAGCGGGCGGCGCCGGCGGCGCATCGGCTCCCGCCTTCCGGATCCGAATCTCGCCGCGATCCACGTCTAGCTGCACTTCCGGTCCGCCAGGGATCACGCCCGTCACCGCCGACGCGCGCCCATCCTCGTTCACGCGGAACGGCGAGCCGAAGTCGTTCTCGATGTTCCCGCGTTTGGTCTGCCCGCGCAGGTCGAGCTTCGCTCCGGCCGGCAGCACGAGTTCGGCGCGCCCAGCCTTGGTTCTGGCTTGGATCTTCGATAGCGGCAGCCGCCCTGGCCGAAGGTCGATATCGCCCTTCTCCAGCTCGATTTCTATCGTGCCCGTGAAGTCGCTAAACTCCACGTCCTTCGACTTCGCGGTCAACTGAACCGGGCCGCTTATCCGGCGCGCCATTAGCTTCCCCAGCACCATCTCCATCTCCCCGTCCACGCGTTCCACGCGAAGGTTCGTGATGTTGCTCTCGAAGCGCAGCGGCTTGGCCAAATTGCGGAACTTGATGTCGCCCGAATATTGACCGTTGACTGCGGCCGCGCCGGCGATATTCTCCAGTTCCACATCCTGGCCCCGGCCCTTGATCTCCACTTCTGCCTTGGCATTCATCACGCGAACTATGTCGCTGCGCCGCAGGTCTACCCGAATCGGCCCGCCGATATTGTTCAAGCGCACGCCGGCGTTATCGCTGTTCACTTCCACAGCGCCGTTCACGTTCTCAATGTCAAAGTCGCCGGTCTTCCCGCGCGTCTCGATCGTGGCGCCCTTCGGCACCGTCAACTCCAGGTTGGCTCGCACGCGGCGGCTGGAGCTGATGCGGTCCAGGTTGGTCCGTACAATCACCTGGTCGCCCGTCTGCACAATTTCGAACGGGGTCGATTTATCGTCCCGTTCGGCGTCCGAGCGGCCCACAGCGCGAATCGTCTTTGTTCCGGTAGCGCTCACGTCCTCGGTGTCGACGCCGGAGATGCGAACGTCGCCGTAGCTGTTCTCAATCACCACGCGGGGCGTTTTGCCGGCCCCGGTCTTCTTCGCCGTCAGGCCGAAATCAAAACTCTCGCCCACCAGGTCCCAACCGGCGATACGGATGCGGTCGTTCGGGAAAAAGTCCGCCGAGCGCGACATGTGAATGATCGAGCCGAACACGCAGACCATCACAACTAGCGTCCATTCGCCGCCCGTCATGCCGGAGCCGCCCGGCCGCCCATTGGCCGTCAACAACCCCTGCCGGTGCCAATTCAGGACCTCGATGACGCGCAGGAACCCCCAGCCGATCAGCAGCCAGGGCCAGTATTTGGCCACCGCCTCGAACACGCGGAAATCCGGTACGAAGTTCCGCAGCAAGAACAGCGCGCCGATTCCGATCATCAGCAGTGGTCCAACCAGAGAATGCCGTTTCATTGCGCACCTCCCGCCGTCTGGTTGCCGGAACGCTCCAGCAGCGTCAGGCAGCCGATCAGGATCACCAGCACCGGCCACGTCTGGCCGAAGCGATAGATGCCCGCGTGATCGATGGCGAATAGCCCGCCCACGACAATCAGCGTCAATGGTCCCCGCAGGGCCCGGATAAGAAGGCGATTATCGTTCATGATGAATCCCTCCGGAGACGTTCTCGTTCGAACTCTGGCTTCGCTCCTGCGTCCGCTGATACAGCATGTGGACGCCAAGGCCGATGAGGGCGAGCGGCCAGAACTTGAAGATGACCGATAGCCGCAGCACGCCCAGATTGTTCAGCAGGAACACAACGCCCATGCCGATCAGCAGGATGGGGCCCACTGGAACCCCGCCCGCACTTTGTTGGGACAGGATCGAGGAGAACTCTTCCACAGGCTGGCCCAATTCGCGCCGGCGAGCCGTGTGGTATGCCTCAAACGCCATGTAGAAGACCCAAGCCGGCGCCAGCATTCCAAACAGGAACTGCAAATCGCCCACGGAGTCCGAATTCGCCATGCTGAGCAGCAATCCGAACACAAGAACGTGAATCAGCCCCTTGGCATACTGCGCGTTATAGATCGCGCCAACGCCTGGAATCAGTCCAAGTATGAAGGCCAGTCCGGGAGAGACGCCGCTGGTGTTCGGATTCGGCGGCGGCGCGGTGGCGGGTGTGATCCACGGCGAGTCCGCGGGCGGTGGCGGCGCCGGCGCCGGAACATGTTCGGCGCAATAAATTGTGCCAAGCGCGGGATGTTGCTCTTCGGGGGCCAGGCTTTTACCGCAAATGCGGCAATAGGCGACCTGTAAATTCCCTGTTGGTTCCATACGAACTCCCATCGAGGTTTAGTGGACTGGCGCCGGCGGGCTCTATCGGCCGCTCGGCGATGCGTTCTGCTGCTTGGGCGGCTGTGCCTGCTTGGCCTGCCGGTCCAATTCTTCCTGATCGGCCCATTCCTTCAGGCGCGACTGTATCTCGTACACCACCCGGATATTCTCGTAATACTTCACCACCCGGGACCATCCGCGGTACATTCCGTCTTCCACTCCGGCCACGATCCTGGCCGGTTGCAGGTCGGCGGCTCTCATCTGTCGAAGCTCGATGCCGAACACCTGCGCGATCATTGAAATCGACAACACGGTCATGGTGAGACCCATGGCCAGCTTGGGCTGCAAAATCGGCCCTAGCAAACCGCGCCACCAGCCCTTGGCGGCGGCCGCACTCTTACCCGGCTTCCCGGCGGTCTCAAAGAGAATGCGCGTCAGCAGTTCCTTGGGCGGTTCCACGCCGGCCACCCGTTCCATGAACGCCGTGGCGCCCAGTACATCCGCCGCTAGCTCATTGCACGCCGGGCAGGACGCGCGGTGCGCTTCGAACATAACCCGCCCATCGCCCCGGAGCTTTTGGTCCACGGCGTCGCAGAGCAGAATTTCGAATTCAGCGCACGTGCAGTTCATATTTCTATACCGCCACCTGATACTTGCGCAACACGCGCGCCAGCTCGGCACGGCCCCGGTTGAGCCGGCTCTTCACCGTGCCTTCCGGCACGCCAAGAGTATCGGCGATTTCTTTATAATCCAACTCCTCCAGGTCGCGCAAGATCACCGTCTCCCGCAACTCGGGCGACAGGCGCTGCAACGCCGCCTGCAGGATCTCGGACGCCTCGCGCCCGGCCAGCAGCCCGTCGGCGCGTCCGGCGGCGGAACTCGACCGCTCTTCGATTGTCGGCAACTGCTCCTCGATCGAATCGGTCACCCGCTCATTCTTCGTGCGGCGATAGTGGTCGATCAACAGATTGCGCGTCAACCGGGTCAGCCAGACCGAAAATGAGCCCTCGCCGGCGCGAAACGACCGCAGCGTCCGGAAAAGGCGTAAGAAAACGTCCTGTGTCAGGTCTTGCGCTTCGGAGTCTTTGCCCACGAAGCGGTAGCAGATCGAGTACACACGCCGCGTATGCATCTTGACAAGATCTTCCCAGGCCCCCTCGTCCCCAGCAAGGCACCGTTCAACCAGTTGTGTATCAACGTCGATGGGTGATTCCAAGCAACGGCTCCCGAGGCGGGCCGCGTCCACAAGCCCCCAGACAGGCGACAAGGTAGTCCCGGGCTTCCGGGTCTCCATAGTTGTCGCGGCTGCCGTCATAGTCCTCGGACTCCTTCCTTACGCCGCTCCCGCTCATTCCAGTTTTCCCGCCTGGAAAGGCTAAGCCTGCGTTCAAAAGAAACTACGAGGATCTGGCATAATAGGTTCGCACGAATTGCGACGAAGTGCGGGTGTACCGTTCGAGTGATTAACGAAAGCAAGCAGCCAGTGGCAGCGCTCGTGCGCCGCTGGCTCCCATGGATTGTTGTGGCCGGACTCGCCGCGGCGTTGGCCACCAGTTGGCGCCGGCTCGCCGAATTCGACTGGCGCGCCTTCCGCCAAGTGTTTGAAAACATTCACTGGGGCTGGATGGCTTTGTCCCTGCTCCTGATTCTGGGAACCTACTTCGGCCGGGTCTTCCGCTGGCAGATCATGATCCGCCATTTAGCGCCCTCCACCTCGGCGTGGAGAATCTTCCAGGCGACCGCCATCGGCTTCACGGCGCTGGTCATTCTGGGCAGGCCGGGCGAAATCGTCCGTCCCTGGCTGATCGCGAAAAGTGAAGGTACCTCCTTTCCCGCCCAGATGGCCGCCTGGTTTCTCGAGCGGATCTTCGATCTTCTGGCAGTGTTGGCCCTGCTCGGCTTCGGGCTCTGGACCTTCGACGGTGGCGCCGGCCGCGACGTCGGCCCGGCGATCCAATGGATTCTCAACACCGGGGGCGGCGTGGTCGCCGTCCTGGCCACCGCCTGCCTGGTGATCCTGTTCTTCGCCGGCCGGTCGAACGAACTGTTCAAGAATCGCCTGGCTGGCGCGCTGTCGTTCCTTCAGGAGCCCTGGAAGTCCCGAGTCAATAGCGTGGTTGGCTCGTTCGCTGCCGGAATGGCGTCATGCTCACGCTGGTCGGACCTTGTGTTGCTATTTTTGTACACTTTCCTCGAGTGGGTGGTTATCACCGGGTCGTTGGCCTGCATGTTCAAGGCGTTTCCGTCTACCGCCGGGTTCTCGACCATGGACGTCGTGATCTACCTCGGGTTCTCGGCCTTCGGCAGCATCGTACAGATTCCGGGCGTTGGCGGCGGAATGCAAGTGGTGGGTACACTGGTGTTGACGCAGCTTTTCGCCATCCGGGCCGAGGAGGCGGCCGGAATCGTGCTGGCCAATTGGGTAGTTTCCTGGCTGAGCATTACCCCCATCGGGCTCGCGCTGGCGGCGGCCCAGGGCCTGAAGTGGAGCAGCCTCCGCCGGATCCAGCAGGACGTGCAAACCGAACAATGAAGTGCCCTTTTTGCAACCATTTAGAAGATAAGGTGATCGACTCGCGGGAGAGCAAGGAAGGCGACGCCATCCGCCGCCGCCGCCAATGCCTGGCCTGCGAGCGCCGCTTTACGACCTACGAGAAGATCGACGAGATTCCCTATATGGTGGTGAAAAAGGACGGGCGCCGCGAAAAGTTCGAACGGCAAAAAGTACTATCCGGACTCCTCAAGGCGTGCGAGAAGCGGCCGATCCAAATGGCCAAACTGGCCGCCATCGTCGACCGCATCGAAGGCCGCCTGGCCGACAGTGCCGAGCGCGAACTCTCCACCGAAAGCGTCGGCGAGATGATCATGGAGGATCTGAAGCACCTGGACAAAATCGCCTACGTCCGCTTCGCCTCAGTCTATAGAGACTTCCAGGACGAAGAGGCCTTCCTGCGCGAGTTGCAAACGCTGCTCCGCGCCCGCAGGGTGGATCCGCGGGAGTAGGGAGCATCGCACGCGCCACGAACCGTCGAAACTTCGAATCGTCCACGGGCTCGGTGATCCGGGTTCTTTCGGCGTTAGTGGCCACCAAAAAGCAGGCCGTCGAAGACAGCCGCTCCGGCACGAGGCGCCATCTCATATCGCTTCGCGAAGCTCAAGCCTTGACCGTTCTCTAAGCAGAGAGGATCCACGGAAAAGGGAATTTGGACGACGATTCGGTCTAAGTCCCCATAAGATTCGCACTGCGCTCAATTCGCGGGCGGCGGCGTTGTGAGGAAATTTTCGACGCTCTTGATGTACGCCAGAGACTTACGGTTGTGAGCCCCCAGTCGGCCCAGGAGTGTACGCAACTCCTCGACCATATTCGACAGGTAGGAATTCCGATGCTCGACGGTCGCTTTTGTGTTGCCTCTATCCAACATCAGTACAACGAGTTCTCCAAACCTCGGAGGCTGTTTTCGAAATGCGACTCGCGCATGCGTCGCCTCAATTGCATACTCGGCGGTCCAGTTGGCGACATCCAGGCTAAGTTTGTCATGTCTCCCGAGTAACAACTCGAAGGTAGGATCACCGATTGACGACTGCCGGTCAAACCTCTCACATTCTTGGCGCAGCGCCAAGGTTTCCACCGCGAGCGAATTTGCCTTGGCCAAGACGGCGTGGAGCCGACGCAACGCATCGAGTCGACGGTCATACTCTCTCTGTTTCGAGTCGAAATTGGCTTTCTCGGCTGCTGCCAATTTTGTTAGGTCCGACTGTTTTGCGAAAGCCTATTCAGCGAGTTCAAATTGTCTCCTTGCAACATCGGCACCTCCGCGGGCAACTTCGACCGACCGCCAGCTATAGTAGAACGTCACTAGGACGAGCAACACACCTCCAACCTGGATGATCGTCTTCTGAGTCTCATTCCAGATAGTGAAAGTCTCACTAGGTGAAAGCTGCTTCCCTTCATTCAGCCTAGTGAGGTTCTTGACTCGCCACTGAGGCACCAAACACGCGCTGACCACACATAGGATGATCGCTATCCCGGCAAAAACAAGCCCACTGCTCGGATCGGAATGCGAGAGCACTATCAATGATGCTATCAGATCGACACCGTGGACCGGTCATCCCAGCTTGGATGGGCAGGTCAGCCTCCACCAGCTTCGCGAAATTAAAGCACATGCCCGCGCAACGCCGCAACGAACCGTCGAAACGTCAGGTCGTCCGCAGGTTCGGTGATCCGGGTTCTTTCCGCGTTCGTGGCCAGCACAAAGCAGGCCGTTGAATAGAGCCGCTCCATCACCAGGCGCCGGCACAGGATCTCATATCGCTGCGCATAGCTCACGCCTTGGCCGTTTTCCACAAACACTGGGTCTACCGGAAAATGCGGCTCTTTGCTCTTCACGGCCGTTCGGACCTCAGGTTGATCCTCCAACAGGAAAAAGTAGCCAAGCAGCGGGGCCGGCGCCGAGCCGAACCGTCCCTCCCGGTAAGCGGTCCAAATGTCCTTGGCGCTTCCAACCGCCTCTTCCGCCCGGTTGTTTACGTTGTTGCCGATCGATTTTCCCGCCTGCGATTTGAACTCCATCGCCATCACAAGTTGAGAGTTCGACACAACAACAAGGTCCCACTTTTTCGTCGATCGGAAATACCCCGGCAATTCAAGGTGGGCCCGCGCGCGAATATCGGCTCGCGGGATGCCGGCGTCGCGAAGAATATCCGCTACTAATCGCTCCAACGCGGCCATCTGCTGTCCGCCGGTTACTTCGCCGCGGGCGCCAGCGTCTCTCCGGCCGGTCAGGTCCTGCTTGGTTCGATTGGCCGCTCGCCCGTTCCAATAGCTCTGAATCGCCAGGCGAAGGCGCCGGTCAATTTCCATTTGCCGCGTCCCATTCGTGGCGATCCACTCCATAAACCTTCAAGGCGATCGCCGTTGCCCGTTCGCGGTCTCTCGCGCTAAAGGCGTCTCGCAACGCCTTGATCTGATCCTTCGAAAGGGTGCCGGGCGCGGGAACACGAATACGCCGCAGGTACTGCGCCTGAAAACGGAAGTAGCCTCCGCGCATTCGCACGCAGTAACTCCGAACAAAGAACTGCCCAAACTCCGAAAGCAGCAGCCCACCCAATGCCTCAATGTCCCATTCACCGGACAACACGTAGTAGAGGTTGTGATGCGGGTAGGTCTCGCCCCAATCCAATACCGGCTCCAAGGTGCTCTTGATGTCCGGAATATAGAGCTTTGGCCTTTCCACTAAGGA
>Ga0194119_10000700_pt1 | contig 63537 bp, 64 predicted proteins | sample TA2MahC100mmetaG_FD_148620 | JGI IMG/M metagenome (GOLD analysis project Ga0194119, IMG submission 148620) | Freshwater microbial communities from Lake Tanganyika, Tanzania - TA2015018 Mahale Deep Cast 100m | ecosystem: Environmental > Aquatic > Freshwater > Lake | place: Tanzania: Lake... | reverse complement strand
CAAAGAGCATGCCGCCCTGCATGAGCTGAGCAACCTGTGGAAAGTCGTGGACCGGCTGACTCCGGAGCAACGGCCGTGGTTGGTCTGTGGCGATGCCAATTACGGCAACGAGCGAATGATGGCCGAGTGCGAGGAGCGCGCCCAAAAGTATTTGTTCCGGCAACGGAGCACAGCAAAAGTTAAGCAACTGGTGGAGTTGTTAGAGAGACAGGGCGGCTGGCAGCCTTTGGCGGAGGGATGGGAAGGAAATGAAGGCCGACTGCAACTGACGGGTTGGACGGGCAAACGGCGCACCATCGTGTTGCGGCGCAGACGGGAGCCGGGAGTTGGAACTCAGAAAGCCCTTGCCTTGTTGGAGGAACAGGGATTGGAAGTGGTCAGCCAACCGGAGTACGAGTATGTGGTCCTGGTGACCAACTTGGAGGAAAACCTTTTAACGGGGCTGAGCGTGTTTTTGAGCGGGCTGCTCAATGCTGCGGAGCAGTTGAAGCCGGAGGAGCGCTGGAAGCGAATTTGGCAGAGGATTTTGGAACCTTTTCGCCAACCGGCGATGGGTTTGCTGGCGCCCAGTGGGTGAAAGGCGCGGCCGCGAGGCGGAACCAAGCCAAAAATGGCGCCAGCTTAGGAACTCTCCGTCGCTGGGACGGCGGAGCCTTGCTTCTCAACTGCCGTTTTTAGGTCCAAAGGACTGGACGTCCGCGCTGACCTCGTCGAACATGAAAACCTTCATGACCCCGGACGCTCCGTACACGAGCGCGCCAAGGATTTGCAGGACCCACAATAGGACGTTCATCGTTTGCCTCGTCCCGGTTTACACGTCGGCGCGCGCAAGGCGATCCCTTTTTGTCGTGCTGGCGGAGCGCGTTGTGATCAGGTCAGTCAGTCCAAATCCAACAAGTGCGCGACGGAATGATTACGGCTGTTCAGCGAGCTCCAGTTGTTCGAGCAACTTCTTGCGGAGTGATTCTTCGGGGTCGAGCGAAAGGGCGCGGCGCAATTCGAAAGCGGCTTCTCGCTTCTGTCCCTCAGTGCGCAAAACGACCGCCAAACCGAGATAGGACTCGATGAAATTTGGCTTCAAGCGAATGGCTTCACGAAAAGCGGCGATAGATTCGGCCCGTTGGCCCGGGTCGCCGCCGAGGCTGAGCGCAAGATTGTACCAAGCTTCTCCGAGGTTCGGTTTGGCCGCGATAGCCGCGCGAAAGCAAGGTTGGGCTTCTTTGCCGCGGCCTCGCCGAAGCCGCGTCACACCTAACTGCACTTGGGCCTCGATATTGCCCGGCGCTAGCGTGATCGCTCTCGTCAAGACCGCTTCGGCGCCAGCAACGTCACCCGTCCGGAGACGCGCGCGTCCCAGGAAGAACATGGCGCGATCCGAATTCGGATAAGTCTGGAGCGTCCTTTCCAGAAGTTGTGCTGCCTCGTTGACACGGCTGGTTTTGATCCATTCGTCCGCTTGATCAATCCACGCGGCCTCGCCCGTTTTTAATCGCTGGACTTCCGCGAGGAGCGTATCTGGAAAAGGTTTGTCGTGCGGCAACCCGGCCACGACCTGAGCCAATCGCTCGGCCTCGTTCGTGTGCCCGAGCCGTTGATGGACGTTCAATAAAAGGCGCTGCGCCGCTTTGCGTGTGGAAAGGTCTTGTGTTGCCGCGGCGAGGAAGTTGGTTGCCTCGGCCGCTTGATCGCGCGCATTAAAGATTTTGCCGAGCCCGAGCCCGGCCCAGGGAGAGTTTGGCTCGCGCTGCCGAACGTGTCGGTAATGTGTCTCAGCTTCCTCCAAACGCCCTAAGCTGACCAAAGTATCGGCCAGCCGCAAACGGGGCATTGATTCGCTTTCGGGAAAGAGCCGCACCGCACGATCAAGATTCGTCGCGGCGGCAACGGGGGTGTCGACAAGGTGCGCCAAACCAAGCAAGTACGGCCAGCGCGGATCGCGCGGCGCGATCGCGGAAGCTTGCGCAAAGCACTCGCGCGCTTCGGCGCGCACTTCGTGAGCGAGCAGCACCATCCCCATCCGACCTCGCGCTTCGGCTGAACGAGGCGCGCGACGGATGGAGTTTCGCGCTTCCTCGATGGCCGCGGCAATGACTGGATCAAAGCCGGCAGTGTTTACGCTGATTGCAGGCGGCGCTGCGTTCCTCCAAACCTGCCACCCCAAAACACCAACGGCGATCAAGCCCACGAAGGCGGCCCACCATGGCCAAGGGCGGTGGACCGGAGCCGTTGAGGTCGCCTTCGGCATTCCCTTTTGAACATTCGATCGGCCCTTCGCTTTTGACTTCGCGCTCATTGGCCAGCGCCGGAGTTGACTGCAAATCCGACGGTTTGCCCAGAACCTTTTCGAAGCGTAATGATCTGATCCGCCGTCACGCCGGGGAACTTTTCTTCGCTCCCGTCCGGCCAGATCACCTGAATATCTTCGACCTGAGTTGCCGCACCGAGTCCAAAGTGGGCGCGAGGATCGTTGCTGCAGAGATAACTTTGGGAGGGATTGACCCAGACGGTTTGGCGGCGTCCGCCAGCATTGATCGTGACCTCAGCACCGTAAGCGTCGCGGGCCCCGAACTTCGGTTCGACGACGCGCACGATCAGCCAATGGCCGCGTGGAGCGACGTTGCGATACACTCGGGCAGAAGCGGCAATTCGGGTGACGACGAAATCGAGTCCGCCGTCATTGTTCAGGTCACCTGCCGCCAAACCTCGCGCCACGGCCGCAGTGCCGCTAAATGCCAGGTTGCTATCCGATACATCGGCGAAAGTTCCCTTGCCGTCATTGACGAATATTTGGCTCCGTTGCTCGTAACCATTCCAGAAGGGATCGGAGTTGGCCTTTCCGTTGGGCGCGGAATCGATGGTGAGCCTCTTAATGCCGCCGTTAACGACAAGCAGATCGGGAGCGCCATCATTATTGACATCGCTGAAGACCGTCCCAAATCCCGTGCCGCGCCAAGCAGACGCTGCCACCCGCGAAAGCGAGGTGCGATCCTGAAAATAGCCGCGTGGTCCGTGCTTCCAAAGCGCGTGAGTCTCGGTGCTCAAGTGCGTGACGAAAATGTCAAAGAGGTTGTCGCCGTCAGCATCCCCCATCGCGATGCCCATGTTGGCTTGCACAGCGCCCATTTCGTTATAAGCGATGCCGCGAATCCCGGCTTCTTCCGTGAACGTCCCATTGCGTTGGTTGATTAGCAGCCAGTTGACGTGCCCGTCATTGGCGATGAGCAAGTCCGGCCAACGATCTCCGTTGGCGTCACCGCAAACCACCCCCAAGCCCGGGCCAGCGAGTTTTCCCAGACCCGCGCTCAAGGTCACGTCTTCGAATCGAATCGAATCGGCTTGGTTGGGAAGGTTGCGGAACAAACGCGGAATTGTCCCCGGAAAGCCGGAAGGCCCGCAATACCCTTGCTTGCCCTGGGCGTCCGGACATTTCATGGAAGGCGAGTAGTCCACGTAATTAACGACAATCAAATCGAGCCAGCCGTCCCGATCATAATCGAGGAACGCCGATGACATACCCCAGTGCGGATTGTCGAGCCCCGCTTCACGCGTGATCTCGGCAAACTTGCCTTCGCCACGATTGTGGAACAATCGCACCCGATCGTACTCGGTGATGAACACGTCGGGTTTGCCGTCGTTGTCCACATCGCCGACGGCCACGGCCATTCCGCGTCCCGGAAGGTTCAGGCCACTTCCATCACTGACATCACGGAAGGCCCCGTTGTTTTCTTGATGAAACAATTGATGCTTGGCTGGAGAATTCGTGCCGCCGTTCTGCAATAAGAACAGGTCCATCCGCCCGTCATTGTCGAAGTCAAAGATGGCTGTTCCTGACCCGAGCGATTCCGGCATGAAATAAGTTCCCACAGTTCCCACGTCATGGAGAAAGTTCACCCCGACCGCTTCCGTTGCATCTTCGAGCCATGCGAGCTGGGGTTTCGCAATCGGCAGAGCGGCCGAAGGTGTTGAAGGCAGAGAAACTTCGGTCTTTCCGCAACCGCTCCCGGCGAACGCCAGAACGCCTAGCAAGCTTGAGCACAAAATGGTTTGGAACTCTGGGGCGGCAGGGAAAGATTTCGGCAATCGGGGAACGTTTGAGCTGTTGGACATGTGAATGGCAGCTTTGACAGCGTCATAGGCAACCAAAGACGCAAGTCGAAGTCAAACTGCGCTTCAAACGTGCGTACGAGGAAAACTGTCAGTTGGGAGCGCGGTTCCTATTGCGCTTCGGCATCTGGAGGCGGACTGAAGTCCGCGGTCCTGTGCGTGCTTGGAGTTTATTTATGGCTGAACTGCGGGAAGGCTTAGAACGGGGGTGAGATGCGCATTTTTTGATTTTTTTGGGCGAACCGCAGGATTTTGATTGCCAACTGACCAGAATTAGTTTTTTATTTTGGTTTACACGGCCCATGCCTTACAAATGGACGCTTAGAGCGCCAGCCTTTGGCCTTCGGTGTGCCGTTTGCAAGGCTGCACAGCAACCTCAACCCAGAGAAACGCATGTCCCTCAAAGTCCTAGCAGCCCTGTCTGTCCTGAGCATCGCCAGCTCTGCGCTGGCGCAGGTCAATATCCCGGCAACCGCCTCCGTAAATGCGCCGCTCACCACGGCTGGCGGCCATCTCGCAGGCGCATACTGGAAGCGCCCGGTCAATACGATTCCGACCAATGGCGCGAGCAACTCAACCAACCGCATCGACAACCAAATCGCCGGCATGGGGACTCCGACCGGCACGTTCCAGGCCACGCGCTTTGTTTATCTTGGGAATGATCTCACGCCGGTCCGGGTTTGGCTCACCAACGACCTGTCGTCTTACGTCGGTCCCACCAATGATGTCTTCAATCTGGACGACGGCGCATTTCGTTTCAGCGGCTTCATTAATATCACCAATGCTAGAACCATAAACCTCGGGACCACCTCCGATGATGGTTCGCGGATTACCATCGCCGGCATCGACGTTATCAACAACGACAGCGGCCATGGCGACGCCACCGTGGATGCCAATGTGGTCTTCAGCGCAGCCGGTCTTTATCCGATTGAAATCACTTTCTTCAACGGCGACTGGACCAGCGACGGCGCCGGAGCCAACCTGAGTCATTCCGGCAATCCAGACCCCGGCGTACATGGCGGGGCCAACTTTCGCCTGCGATTGGGCGGCGCCGATATTACGACCGCCGGAGCCTCGAGGCTTCTTTACGCCTCGGCCCCATCCGTGCATATACCTGCGAAGCTTTCGGTCAATCCTCCCCTCACGACGGCTGGCGGAAGCCTCAATGGCGAATATTGGAAGCGCGGCGTTAACACAATCGCAACCGACGGCGCCAGTAACCCCAATAATCGCATTGATGGGCAGATCAGCCGTTTTGGTCCACCAACCGGGACGTTCCGAGCGACGCGGTTTGTTTACTTGGGAAATGACCTTACACCCGTAAGGAATTGGCTGACCAACGATCTCTCCTCTTACGTTGGGCCTACCAATGACGCCGCTAATCTCGATGACGGGGCCTTCCGCTTCAGCGGTTTCATCAATATCACCAATGCCGGCACGGTAAGGCTCGGGACCACCTCCGACGATGGCTCGCGTATCACGATCGGCGGCATCGACATCGTTAACAATGACAGCGGCCATGGAGACGCTACGGTGGATGCGAGCGTGTACTTTTCCGCGGCTGGGCTCTACCCGATTGAGATCACCTTCTTCAACGGCGACTGGACCAGTGATGGCGTCGGCGCCAACCTGAATCATTCCGGCAGCACAGACCCAAGGGTTCATGGTGGCGCCAATTTCCGCCTGCGCCTCGCCGGAGCAGACATTACAGCTGCTGGCGCGGCCCGATTGCTCTATCCAACAGCTCCTGTCGTGGCGATTCCCGCAAAACTCGCAGCGGGTCCAGCGCGAGCCGCTGGTGGCGGCAGCCTCAATGGCGAATATTGGAAACGCGGAGTCAACACAATCAAAACCGATGGCGCTACCGTTGCCACCAACCGAATTGACACGCAAATCAACGGTTTTGGCCGGCCCACAGGCAAATTCCAGGCGACCCGGTTTGTTTACCGTGGAAATGACCTGACGCCTGTCCGGACCTGGCTGACCAATGACTTCGCCTCGTACATCGGCCCGACCAATGACGCCACCAACCTGGACGACGGCGCGTTTCGTTTTAGCGGCTTCATCAATGTGGCTGGTCCCGGCGCCGTCAGGCTAGGCACGACCTCCGATGATGGCTCGCGGATTACGATCGGGGGCATTGACGTCATCAACAACGATAGCGGGCACGGCGACGCTACGGTGGACGCCAACGTGGTCTTCAGTGCGGCCGGTCTTTATCCGATTGAAATCACCTTCTTCAACGGCGATTGGACCAGCGACGGCGTCGGCGCCAACCTGAACCATTCCGGCAGCGCGAATCCTGGCGTGCATGGCGGCGCCAATTTTCACCTGCGCATTGCCGGAGCGGATGTGACGGCCTCGCAAGCACAAATGTTCCACTCGGTCGGCCCTGCCACCGCCGGACCCGCCGAACTCGGAAAAGTCGTCAACGGTTTTCAGGACGATTTTACCAGCGCGACCCGCGATCCGGATTGGCAGGCATTCGGACCTTCCGGCGACCGATATGACCAGGCGAATGGCATTCTGTACATCAGCACGAGCGTCGGGGATCCGAACCATCTCCTTTACACAAAGGCAGGGTACAGCAACGACGTCCAAGAAGTCCTCGCACGCGTCCGTGCGCCGGTCTTTCAAGACAACCACGATTACTCACGCGGCGGTCTTGCCGTTGGCGTAGGAACCAACAGCCAAGGATTGAACCTGCACTTCCGGAGCAGCACCCAAGATGGCGTGCCCGGACGTCAATTCAAATTGCTGGATGATCTCCGAGCCTGGGGACCGGCCGGATTGAGAACAAACGTTCCGCCTCATTACACTCCGGGCTGGACGAACAATGTTTGGTACTGGTTGCGCGTTCGGCTGGACCCATTGATGGACAAGACCAATACCTTGTTCGCAAAAGCCTGGGCCGCGGATGGCGTCACTGCGGAGCCGGCCAACTGGCAGTTGGCGTGGCGCGACGCAGCCATCCCGAAGCCGGTCCGCAGAGGGTTTGCCGGCTTGACTGGATCAAGCGTGGACAACGGCGGCAACGGTCTGGGCCGGCTCGAAGTAGATTACGTCCTGATCAAGGCAGATGGCTTGCCGCAAACCAGGGTGGCTTTCTCGCCGACAGGACCAGCGCCGACAACTCCAAGATTCACCGGCATCGTGCCAGCCCCAAACAACAGACGTCAGTTTGTCTGGATCGGTGCGGCCACTCTCGAGCAAGCTGACAACATAACCGGACCGTGGACCGCCGTGCCGACAGCCTCTGCGACCGGCGTTGTCACGCCAAACACACCTAGAAAATTCTATCGGCTAAAGCCGTAAGCGCCTAAGCGAACCTTGTTGAGCAAGACCGGATCGAGCAAGCGCTTGGTTGGTTCCCGCGATGGAACACGCGCCCCATCTCCCACACGTTTGGCTACAAAGCAAACGGCGCTACCACACGTGGCGATAGAGCTGGATGATGTCCTCCATGGAAGGGACAAGTGGGTTATTTTGCGGGCTCCCTGAGGCGAGGGCGGCTTCCGCCATCGCAGGCAATTTCGCTTCAAAGACGTCCGGCCCTGCTTTGATAAAATCGCGCAAACGGCCGATTCCGAGCCGCGCATTCAAACCTTCCAAATAGTCCGGAAGCGCGGTGGCCGCGGCTTCATCCGCCGCATCGCTCGCCGCCGCGCCGGCAAGTCGCGCGACATGCGCATAACGAGGCACGGCGCCTCGCCGCGACCATCGTGTGATCTCCGGCAGCAGCAGCGCATTCGACAATCCGTGCGCCAGATGAAAAATTGCGCCAATCGGACGGCTCATGCCGTGCACCAAGCAAACGCTGCTGTTCGCGAAGGCCATGCCGCCGAGACAAGCCGCGAGCATCATGGCCTCGCGCGCAGTCCGATTATTAGGTTCTTGCCAGGCCGTGAAAAGATTAGCAGCAGTCAGCCGAATGCATTCGGCCGCGAGCGGATCGGTCAGGGCGTTTGCCTTGCGCGACACAAAAGCTTCGATGCCATGGGTCAACGTATCGACGCCCACGTGCGCGGTGAGCGAAGCAGGCATGGTCAAGCTCAGTTCGTAATCGACGAGCGCCACCCGCGCCAGAAGATGAGCGTCCAACATCATCATCTTTATGTCGCGTTCCGTGTCTGTGATTACAGCCACTTTAGTGACCTCACTCCCAGTTCCCGCCGTTGTCGGAATTAACAGCAGCGGCAGCCCCGGCTTGGCAACGCGATGATAGCCCGCAAATTCGCGGATGGGCACGTCGTTTGTGGCTGCGACAGCAATGACCTTAGCCGCGTCCATGGGACTTCCCCCGCCCAGACCGATCACAAGATCGCATTTCTCGTTTCGAAGCAACGCAAGGCCATCGCAGACATTTTTGTCCGTTGGGTCCGGCTGAACGCCCGCGAACACCGCGACCGAAACATTCGCGGCCGCCAGCTGTTCTGTACAGCGTGCGGCCAATCCAGTCCGGGCCATTGTGGCATCAGTGACGATCAATGCGCGCCGACCGCCAAGCCGCCCGACCTGAGTCGCGAGTTGCCGGCTCGCGCCGCCTCCGATCAGAATTGTGGAAGGAACGTTGAATTGCGCCTGCATGGTCACCAGCCTTGCTTGCGCATGTAGTCTTTATCCCAGCGACTCAGCACAACCTTTTGTCGCGTGTAGAAACAAATCCCTTCCATGCCTTGGACATGAAGATCGCCAAAAAACGATTCGCCCCAGCCGGCAAACGGAAAAATCGCCATCGGCGCAGGAACGCCGACGTTAATGCCAACCATGCCGCATTGAACGCGTCGCGCAAATTCGCGCGCTGCGCCACCGTTGCTGGTGAAAATCGTTGCGCCGTTCCCATAAGGAAGCTGGTTCAGCCAAGTTAATGCTTCGTCCAGCGACGCCGGCCGCGCCAGTGAGAGCACCGGGCCGAACAGCTCTTGGCGAAAGAGCAAACGCTCCGGAGTCACGCTGTCAAACAAGGTTGGACCCACAAAAAAACCGCGCTCTGGAATGCCACGACGTCCGTCGCGGACTAAGTTGCCCCCGGCGCTCGCCTCGCGACCAATCACACCGAAAAGCCGATCACGTGCCACACCGTCAATGACCGGCCCCATGCCTGCAGCGGCATTCTGAGAAGTATCATACAGACGCAACGCTTCCATCGCAGCCAACGTGCGCTCGCGGGCTTCATCCGCCGCCGTTCCAACGCCCATCAGAATCGACCCGGCCATGCAACGTTGGCCAGCGCAGCCGAAAGCCGAGCCCATGATTGCGCGCACCGTTGGGTCCCACTCAGCGTCTGGCAACACGAGCAGAACGTTTTTTGCGCCGCCCGCCGACTGCACACGTTTGCCATGTTCGGTTGCCAACTGATAGACGCGTCGCGCTACGCCGGTAGATCCGACGAAGCTAACGGCGCGCACTTGCGGATGGCGGCAAAGTCCTTCCACGACCTCTTGCCCGCCGTGAACAACATTAAGGACGCCTTCAGGCAGCCCAGACTCTTGGAAAAGCGCGGCCAGCCGGTTCGCGGTGAGCGGGACTTTTTCACTCGGCTTGAGGACGAATGTGTTGCCACAGGCGATAGCGAGCGGAAACATCCACATTGGAACCATCGCTGGAAAATTGAACGGCGTGATTCCGGCGCAAACGCCCAATGGTTCGCGCCAGGTCAAGCTGTCGAGCTGTTCAGCAATCTCAGGCAGGCTTTCGCCCTTGAGCAGGTGCGGAATGTTGCAGGCAAATTCGAGAACCTCCAAACCTCGCGTGACATCACCACGCGCCTCTTCGAGAGTCTTGCCATTTTCGAGACAGATCAGCCGGGACAAGTCGTCGAAGTGCTCCCTCAAGCGCTGCCGGCAATCAAAGAGAATTTTCGCTCGTCGCGCGGCGGGCGTTCGAGACCAGGCAGGAAACGCTTTCTGCGCCGCCGCAACCGCCATTTCCAAGTCAGCCAAACCGTTCATCGGCGTCTGCGCAATGACTTCGCCAGTCGAAGGATTGTGCACTGGACTGAAGACCGTGCTCGAACTCTGTCGCCACTCGCCCCCAATGAATAAAGGAACTACCTCCGCGATCCGGAGCGCTCTGTTCGTGGACATGAGCTGATGGATACAAGCGGGCGCGTCGGTTGGAAAGACGGATTTTGATTCTTAGCGGACTCCCCATGAACCTGAACGTAGGATAGGCGTCCCGCCTGTCCAGCATTTGCGTACACCAAGAGCATAGACAGGCGAGACGCGCTGTCCTACCAGGTTCATGGTCCCAGTGCGTGTTACGAGAACATCGATGCTCCCCATGAACCGGAGGGCCGTTCTCCGACCCGGCAACGTCACCCTGCGAGTCTGGCCGGGCCGGAGGCCGGCACTCCAATCCTGGGTCATGGTCCCAATGGGTGCACAATTTGACTGGAAGGCTCCCCATGAACACGATAGGGGCAGGGACAGCTTGTCCCCGTATTCCGACGCTACCGCACCGGGGACAAGGTGTCCCCGCCCCTATCGCGTTCATGGTTCTCATACGTGTCCCAAAGAAATCGAGCCTCTCCATAAACCTGCTGCCGCAAACTCGGGTTGGAAATGGCGGCGCTCTGCCGAGACGCCGCTACGGGAAAGGTTCAGGGCGCGCTTCCCAGAAACCGCAAAAGTGCATAGCCTAGATAACACCGAGACTGCCAAGCCAGAAAGCTTGCGCAGCCTAGGCAGCGCTATGGACAAAGGCACAGGTCGGTTGCTCATTCTCGTGACGGCGTTTTTGGGTTGGTTCTTTGCGGGCGTACTCATGTCAACATCGTCGCTGTCGATGCGCTCGGCGGCGATCGATTTGCTCTCACGAACTGGCGTCATCAATCTGACGCGTTACACCGAGCTGAACCGCGTTTTACAGGAACGCGATAAGAAGCTTGATTCGAGCCTTGCCAATGAAGATTTCAAACTCTTGAAAAGCTGGCGCAGCACCGTCCAAGCGTGGTTTGCCTATTATCAATGCGCCTTCTTGTTTGGTGCGGCCGCTGGCGGCTTCCTCTTCGGGCGCTTGGGTGATTCCATCGGAAGGTCCAAGGCCATGGCCGTCAGTATCCTCTGTTATTCGGTTTTCCCCGGAGCCGCTTATTTCGCACAAACGCCTCTGCAACTATTGGTGCTTTGGTTTCTTGGAGCGCTGGGCGTTGGCGGTATGTGGCCGAATGGCGTCGCGCTGGTCTCCGAAACATGGTCTCAGTTATCACGCCCATTGGCGGCAGGCATTATCGGAACATCAGCCAATATTGGCATCTTTGCGCTGGCAACAATTGCCACCCGTACACACGTCACGCCCGACCATTGGCGATGGACGATGCTGGTCTGCGCTTCGGCGGTAGTACTTGGCCTCTTCGTGCTCGCGATTGTCCCAGAATCGCCGCGCTGGCTTGAAGCCGGAGCTTTGAAATCCGCCGTAACTCAACCAGGAATTTCGACGTCGGAGATCTTCCAGCGGCCATTCCTCTCGATCACATTGGTTGGAATCGCGTTGGCGACAATTCCGATGATCGGCGGCTGGGGCAGCGCCAATTGGATGATCCCGTGGGCTGGCGAAGCAGGTGAAAGCGCGAACCCGCCGAATCCCTACCTTCAAGCACAGGTCGGTCAGGCTCGCGCTTTGACGGGCATTGTTGGCAGTTTGTTGGGCGGCGTGCTGGGGAGCGTCTTCGGGCGTCGGCGAGCGTATTGCCTGGTCAGCCTCGCAGCCTTGTTCTGCGCGCAGTACGCCTTCTGGTTTACCGTTCCGACCGATGCATCATTCCTGTTTTGGGTGAGCGCCTTGGGCTTTTTTAGCGGGATATACTTTGGGTGGCTGCCGTTGTTTTTGCCCGAGCTTTTCCCGACGCGGATTCGTTCTACAGGCGCCGGTGTGAGCTTTAACTTCGGCCGGATTGTAACCGCGGCAACGGTCTTCGGAACTGGCGCGTTGATGTCTTACTTTGGCGGCGATTACGCACGCATTGGGCGCATCACAAGCCTTATCTACGCGGTAGGGCTCGCAGCAATTTGGTTCGCGCCAGATACGAGCCGTCGTCAGTTAGAAGATTGAGCCACGAGGATCAATGATGAATGTCGAAGGACCAATAACGAAAGAATGACGAATTTCGAAATGACTAATCTGTGTTGCCTTCTCTAACAAAAGAGACGAGAACAAAGACGATGTTGCGGCTTGCGTTAGTTGGCGATCACGGTGTTGGAGCTACTTATGCGCGCATTGCGCCACGCCTGCGCAAGGCGCGATTTACAGCAATTGCCGATAGCGACGGAGCTACCGCCCAAGCTTTGGCTGCCTTGATTGGGGCAGAAGTTTGGGCGGAGGATTTCGACACATTGCTGGCCAAGCACCACGGATCATTTGATGCCATGCTGCTTCATTCGGCGAGTCGCTTTAAGGAGCAACATGGCGCAAGAGCAGCTCAGGCAGGGAAACACATTCTCTGCCAAAGTCCCATGGCTCTTTTTCGGCACGAAGCCGCTGAAATTATCTCCGTTTCGCGAGCCGCACGCATCTGCTTAATGATCGGACAGGACTTGCGATTTGCCCCAGCCATCCGAGTCGTGAAAGAGAATGGTGAAAGCGGCCGACTGGGCGAGCCGGGCCTCTTGCGAATCCATCGCTGGCAAGCATCTGAGTGCAGTCCCGGTCTATCTGACATTCTCCCCTGCGATCGTCCGGTCGCCAACCCCTTGTGGCCACTGCTTCCGGAAATCGATCTTGCTTGCTGGCTGTTCGGGCGCGGGCCGGAAATTGTTTACGCGACCGCGCGGCGTGAGGAGAAGCCAACGAACACCCGAGGCTACGTCCAACTGCATCTTGGCTTCTCTGACGGAGGCATGGCTTTGATTGATTACGCAGAGACATTGCCGAAGGACGACGGCTATTTCTCGCTCTCCTTGATTGGCTCTAAAGGAGCGGCTTATGCCGACGATCATCATAACATGCAGCTCTTGTTCACCGGCGGCCCACCAGTGGCGCTCAAGACTCTTCAAGGCGACCTGCATCTGCTGGCGCAATTGCAAGAGTTCGTCGAAGCTGTCGAGCAACGCCGCGAACCGGCCATCGGCGGGACCGACGGCTTGCGAATGATCGAGGTCGTCGAAGCTGCCGCCCGATCGCTTGCCATTGGCGATTCGGTACGCTGCCTTGAGGAGCAAGCCGAAGACACTTTGACCCCCGCCTAAATGAAGCGCTTTCGCTGTGCCGTCCTCAGTGTCATTAAACACGATTATATCGCGCGGGGCGTAACGGCACATCCACGATTTGAGGTGACGGTCGTAGCGGACGATGCGAGCCAGCCGGATTGGGTTCACGAACGCAATCAGAAATTCGCGGATGAGTTTCGGATTCCGTATGTCCGCGATGTCGAACGAGCTTTGGCCGAATACGGCGTGGAAGTAGCGGTGGTCAGTTCAGAAGCGGAACGGCATTGCGATTTGAGCGTGCGAGCGGCCAACGCGGGCTTGCACATCGTCCAGGACAAGCCAATGTCCAATCGGCTTTCCGAGTGCGATCGCGTGGTGGAAGCAGTCGAGCGAAACCGCGTGAAGTTCCTCATGTGGAACCGGAACTTTCTTCCAGCCGTGGTCCACGCCCAGCAAGTCATTGCCTCCGGAGCTATCGGACAGCCATGGGCCATTCATGTTGATTTCTACTTCTCCAAAGATGCCGGTCCGCCTAAAGGTTCACGCAAGCCGGGCGACCCGCCGATCAATTGGCTGCAATATCAGATTGCGGCGCACGCGGACGGTTCCGATGGCGCACTCGGCCGCGAACCGATCGGCGAGCTTCAAAACGAAGGTATCTATCCTTTGGCCTACATTCGCTGCTTGACCGGCGCTAACGTTCGGCGAGTTTTTGCGCGCACGACTGCTCATTTTCATCAAGTCAATGTGGACAATGGCGTTGACGACCTCGCGACCGTCACGTTAGAGATGGAGCACGGTCTCCTGGGCAGCCTCTGTGTTGGACGCATCGGAGCTGCGAGCCACCCGGACATTGGCGAGATCAAGATTCATGTCCTCGGAACAGCCGGCGCGTTGGTCATCAGCGAAGCTCGCCCCGAAGTGGCCGTCTATTATCGCGGCCAACCGGAGAAAGAATTTCGCCATCGACGGGTGGCCATCGACAACGATTATCTCTTGATGGAAAACTTTGCACACGCCATTGATACCGACAGCGAGACGATACTCGACGCCCGAGCCGGACGAGCGATTTGTGCTATAACTGAAGCGGCGTTGAAATCGAGCCGGCTTGGCAAACCTGTTAACCTGTCGGCGCGCTGAGCACGATTCCTGATCGCGATCTTGCTCCCTCAAGGAACTCAAAGGATCAAGATCATGAGCGAGATCAAGAATCGAGAAACCTGTCAGGCGAGCGGTTCGGTTTCGTGCGATTCGTTGAGATCACGAACGCTCGTTAGACATCTAGAGTTACAACTATGAAAGGTCGAGAGATTCGCCAGGCATTGCACGAAGGTCAGTTGATATTTGCAACATGCGTAACCGCTCCGTCGCCGCGCTGGCCGGAATTGCTCAAGCAAGCGGGCGTGGACTTCGTGTTTATCGATACGGAACACATTCCGCTCGGTCGTGAAACGTTGGCATGGATGTGCCAAACGTACGCCGCTGCGGGGATTCCACCGGTGGTTCGAGTTCCTTGTCCGGACCCGTTCGAAGTGGCGAAGGTCCTCGATGCCGGGGCGCGCGGTGTTATTGGTCCATACCTCGAGACCGCGGAACAAGTTCGGACATTGGTTGGCGCCGTCCGCTGGCGTCCGCTCAAAGGACAAAGGCTTCAGGATGCACTGGCCGATCCAAACAGCTTGGAACCGGAATTGCGTCAGTATCTTGAAACCCGCAATCAGGACCTTCTCTTGATCGCGAACATAGAAAGCGTGCCGGCGATTGAGAAACTCGACGAGATGCTTTCCGTCCCAGGACTCGATGCCGTGTTGATCGGGCCGCACGATCTGTCGTGCAGCCTGGGCATCCCGGAACAGTACGGCCATCCGCGCTTCGACGCGGTGGTTGGCAGAATCTTTGGCAAAGCGCGCCAACGAAAACTTGGAGCTGGCATCCATTTCTGGGAAGGGATCGATCGTGAAATCGCATGGTCGCGTGCCGGCGGCAATCTCATTATGCACAGTTCGGACATATCGCTCTTCGGCGGCGGGCTAAAACGCGATCTGGACGAACTGCGAGCAATGTTGGGCAGCGCAGGACGCACGGGTAATGACTCAGCAACGACTATTGTCTAGCGTGAAAGAAGTCGGCGCTACGACAAAGAGGTCCGGCAGCAAGCCCGATGCTGGCACTCGCAAGACGCGCCCAACTTAGAACTGGAACGGTCCTTCGCAAATACTTTCGCGGACGGGGCGGCGGCCAGTCAAGGTTTCCCGCTCCCGCAATTCAGGTGGAAGGTCATTGGGGTCGCCAGGCCGTCCCAACGCGAACATAGCGGCAACGGCAAACTCATCTGGCACTCGCAGGACCGTGCGGACCTTTTCAAAATCGAAACCCGCCATGCCGTGGGACACCAACCCCATGGCAGTCGCTTGAAGCGCGAGGTTTTCCCAAGCTGAACCGGTGTCATAAAGATGCACAGGATTCGGTTTGCCATTTCGCGTGAATGTCATGCGCGCTAGCACTACCCCCAACACGGCGGCACGCTGACACCATACCTGATTGGCTTCTATTAACAGGTCAAAGAATAGCGGCCAGTGTGGCGTATCGCGACGCGCATAGAGGAAACGCCATTCCTGTTCGTTGTAGGTTGATGGCGCCCAGCGCGCGGCTTCGAACACCCTGAGCAATTCTTCCTCGGTCAAAGGCTCACCGCTCATCGCGCGAGGCGACCAACGACGAATAAAAAGGCGTTCAATTGGATAGTCGGCTTTCCGGAAGTCTTCGGGATGCGGCAGGTTGCTCATGGACCCAATGTCGGTTCCGGAGGAACGTTTGCAAGAGATTTCCGGACCTCAATTGAGGAGTGACCTTCTCGACCGGGCGCACGAACCAATTCGAGAAGACGCGCGGACTCGGCGGTCCGCGCTTCTGTGACCGGGTTAGTCGCTCAATGGCGGGAGATCTCCTTACAGTGGACAAGGCGGAGAAACCTCCGGCGTCGCTTGACCAGGCGAGGCCGAAGGCGCGGTTGGATCGGCCTTTCGCGTCTTAACGCCATCAGCAAATCGTTCGGCAGCTTCCTTGCCTCTCGCAGCGCCGTCGCGAACACCTTCGTTCAAGATTTCGGGCGCGAATTCTTTCACGATGGCGCAAGAAGAACGGTCGCAAAAGTGGTCCCAAAACCAAGCCAATAGGTTGCGTCGGCAATCGCTGCTTTGACTTTCGGAGCCGCTTCCTCGGCTAGGCGCTTGGCTTGTTGCGCTCCATCATGCAGAGCCGAGCGAAATGACTCAAACGGTGCACGGGTCGATTTCGACTCAGTATTGGTCGCCTCGTCGTGGCCGGTTTGTGTTTGCTCCCGCTGTTCTTGGTTAGGTTGTGATGACTCATTCATAATGTTCCTATTCGTTGATGAAATTCTTTATGGGTAATTTACTCTGCTCGCCAGTACAAGTCCGCGACGAATTTATATTTGATTAAGTTCTTGCCAGTCCCAAGCGGCTATTTAGGGTTGCGCAGCATGTCCACTGGAAAACCACTCGACAAAGGTGTTCTCGACGCATTGCGCGCCTGGAACACACCCTCAGCTTCCAACGCCATCGAGCTCTTCAAACTCCGGCCGCGCAACAAAGGTTTCATGTCGCCGGAAATTCGTTGCCTGTTTCCGGACCTTGGCGTGATGGTCGGTTACGCGGTGACCGGACGTTTTGCAGCCGATCAGCCCGCGAAAGAGCCTGGATCAAGGTTCGAATTCTGGAAACGCATTCTCGAACTTCCTGAGCCGCGTATTGCCGTCATGCAGGATATCGATCATCCGCCCGGCGTGGGCGCATATTTCGGTGAGGTGCAATCGACGATTCACAAGCGGCTGGGATGCATTGGCGCTATTACCAATGGACACGTGCGCGACCTCGACGAAGTGCATCCGCTCGGTTTTCACTATTTCGCAGGTGGAGTTTGCGTCTCGCACGCATACGTGCATCTGATCGATTTTGGCGCCCCCGTCGAAGTCGGCGGCGTCACCGTGCATACGGGCGATTTGATCCATGCGGATAAACACGGCGTCTTAATTGTTCCGAAGGAGATTGCGCATGAAGTGCCCGAGGCAGCGGCGAAAGTGGCCGAACGCGAACAACGCATTATCTCGCATTGCAAATCGCCGGACTTCTCGTTGGAAGAACTCAAAAGGCGCTACGAATCGTGAGCCACTCGATCGTTTCTGCCGACGCGCTTTTGAGTTTCTGCGTCGCATGCTTCAAGAAACTCGGATTGAATTCCGAGGACGCCCAAATCACGGCCGAGAACCTTGTCTTTGCCAATCTGCGCGGTGTGGATTCACATGGCGTCATTCGGCTCAAAGTGTATGCGGACCGCCTGGAAGCGGGCGGCTTCCGCGTGCGATCGAACCGGCGGATCATCTCGGAGGGTGATGCTTTCGCATTGATTGACGCCGATCATGGTGTGGGACAAGTGGCCGGCCTCGAGGCGATGCGATTAGCAATAGGTAAAGCAGAAAAGGCTGGCGTGGGCTTTGTCGCGGTCAAGAACAGCAATCATTTCGGCGCGGCCGCCTTTTACGCCTTGCGAGCCGTCGAACGCGGGATGATCGGTTTGGCCGCAACGAACGCGGGAGCCAGCATGGCGCCAACAGGCGGACGCGTCGGAAGGCTGGGCAATAATCCCGTTTCGATTGCGATTCCGTCTGGCAAATACCCACCAGTCGTGCTCGACATGGCGACCGGCGCGGTAGCGTGGGGCAAGATTTTCGTCGCCCAACAGGAGAACAAGAAGATTCCGACCACGTGGGCCTTGGACAAACACGGGAATCCTACCGATGATCCAAATGCCGCGGCCCAAGGCGGCTTGATTCAGCCTTTCGGCGGATACAAGGGTTACGGGCTGAGTTTTTTGATTGATATACTGACCGGTGTACTTTCGGGCGGCGGATTCTCGACACATGTGAAGTCACTTTATCAGAACCTGGATTCGGCTTCGCACGTCGCCCAAAGTTTCGCGGCTATCAATATCGCTGGCTTCATGCCCCTCGCCGACTTTCAAAGCCGGGTGGATCAAATTATTGATCTGATGCACCAATGCCCGGCCGCTCCGGGGACCGAGCGCATTTATGTGCCGGGAGAAATTGAACACGAAATGGAACAACGCCGCCGGATTGAAGGCATTCCGATTAACGCGACGCTCAAAGACGAACTCAGCACTTTGGGAGCAAAACTTGGGGTGCCGTTCCCGCTCTGAGCCGGCCGTCAGAATTTCCCATCCCGCACGTCAAAACGTGTTGGCTTGCCCAGCGTGCTGCCGCCGGTTTTCACCCAATGCGCGACCCAACCACAGACCGTGTCCAACGAAGTTGCGGGTTGACCTAACAATCCTGAAAGCCGCGACGTGTTGCTCAACAGCGCGGAATCTGCTTCCTGGCCAACGATGCTGACAGACCGTCCAAGCAATTCGCCGAAACGCAAAGCGATCTTGCGCACGGAAAGAGTCTCGACACCCGTCATGTTGAAAGCGGCGGGAGGCACGGCGGCCAGGTCGAGCGAGCGGACGATCAATTCATTAGCGTCGGCTTGCCAGATACAATTGAAGTAGCCAGTGGTCACGTCGACCGGTTGGTTCGCCCAGACCTTCTGCGCAATTTCGAGAAGCACACCGTAACGCAGTTCGACCGCGTAATTCAGCCGCAATAAGGCGAGCGGCGTCTTGTTTTTACGGGTATGATATTCGAATAAGCGCTCCCTCGCCACGGCTGCGTTGGCGTATTCTCCCAGAGGCGTGAGCGAATCGGTTTCGATCGATCCACCGCTCTGGACGGAGCTGAAAGGATAAACGTTCCCGGTTGAAAGCGCCACGATTCGAGAATTGGCAAAGCGCTCACATACATGCGAAGGAGCGAGCGTGTTCACAGCCCATGTTAACGAGGGATTCTGCTGTGTGCCAAACTTTAGGCCGACAAGATAAATAACGTTCGGCGCGTCAGGCAGCTTTCGGACAGCCTCGCGTTCCAACAGATCGCACGCGATTGTCTCGATCTCTCGTTCGTCCAGCCATTGCCGCGCCGGCGTTCCCGAGAATCGGCTGGCCGCGATGATCTTCAAATTGTGACCTGTCGCCGCAGTGGCCCGCTGAACTAGAACGGCTAGCGACGGTCCCATTTTCCCTCCGACACCTAAGATCAACAGCGGACTCGGCAATGTCTTTACAAACTCAATGAGTTTCGCCGATGGACGAGTCATGACTTCGCCCAATTCAGCCTCAGAACCGATGTGAGTGGGGAGATCGAGTGTCAGCGTTGAATCCATAACGGAATCGGGGCGTCATGAGACGCTGAAACTTGCATTGGACGCAATGCAAATCTGCGAGAAAGGAATGAATTCAGCCCTCCCCGGCAAACGGGACAACAATCCGATCAATTCGTGACGGAAAAGCCTGCCTTACACTTATTGAGCGGCCTCCGCTGCGCGAACCAGTTTGTTTAGTTCGTCTTCCAAGAGTGCATGGCCGGCGCTTCGAATGATGCCCTTGTGATCAATTAGGTAGAGCGTGGGCCAGCCGCGAATGCCCCATGCTGAGGCAATCGGCCCGCTGGTGTTGCCTCCGTCCCACCAAGAGCGCCAAGTGATGTTTTCCTTTTTCATCACTGCGCGGAACCGCGCTTTGGGATCGCTATTGACGCCAAGAAGCACAAAGGGTTTGCCCTCCAGTTTTTTCACGAGCGACCGCTCGTGTGGGTACATGGCCCGGCAAGGCCCTCACCAATCCCCCCAAAAATCGAGCAACACAACCTTGCCTTTATAGTCGCTCAACTTGAACTTTTTCCCGTCCACGTCCTCACCCTCAATCTCAGGGGCTGGCTGCCCGACCTTCGCCGAAACCGGCTCGGCCGACGCGGCAGTCCTCAAGGCTTCAATATTTCCGCGGACAATACTGACGACTCTGGGCTCGGCGTCGTTGGCTGGGCCGCGCTTAATGGTTAGACGAACGGTTGATCCTTTCGGGCCCTGGATCATCTGCACCACTTCCGCAATCCGCTTTCCCGCTACGTTCACCGGACCTTCGTCGTTCTGGCTGATCGCGATAATACGGTCGTTCGCTTCGATCAGTTTGCTCGAAGCCGCCGGCCCGCCAGGCAAGACCTGCTTGATAACAACGTCCTCTCCCTCCTTCACGATCGAGATTCCAATTCCCGCCTTGCTTTGACCAAAGCAGTGCACCGCCATGAGCAGCCAACCGGCCACCACCAGACATTCCATCTTTCGTATTTTCATAATGACTGCAGGTAAATCCTGCCATCTGTCTGCGAAACGAACTTCCAAACCGTGGACCAGACCACCGCAATTCGCAACAAGAATTGAGCGGAGCAATTTCTCTATCGGGCGTCAATGCACACAAACACGAAGCGATGGCGGAGTCCTGAATTGATTCTTCGAGTGAGGAATGACAGGGTAGGCGTACCTGAAACCGATACCCAAAAAGCGCAAAGAGCGCCGACACAAAATCGTTCGCTCACGCCTCCGCATCCATTGCGGTTCGGACATCGCCATCGGACCTGGCAAAGCCGAACTGCTCGACCACGTGCTCGCGACTGGATCCATTTCCGAAGCTGCCAAACGGATGGAGATGTCTTACATGCGCGCCTGGACGCTTATTAGGACCATGAACGCTTGTTTTAAGGATCCGCTCGTCCGCGCGGTGCGGGGAGGAACCAAAGGTGGGGGAGCAGAATTGACAGAGACGGGTCAACACGTTTTGACGATTTACCACGAAATGGAAAGCGAGAGCTTGAAAGCCGTGCAGTCGGGTTGGGTTGAAATGCTCCGCTATCTCGCGGATTAGGACGATGCACCAAACGGAGAATGTGAGATTGTCGTTATATTTGACAAAAGATAACGATGTCTATATTCCAAAGCGATGTCTCGGCTCAACCAAACCTTTCTTTCGCTCAAGCGGACTGGCTTTACCTTGGTTGAATTGCTGATCGTAATCGCGATCATTGCTATTCTCGCCGGGATGTTGTTGCCTGCTTTGGCCAAGGCAAAGGAGAAAGCGCGGGGCACTCAATGCCGGAACAATCTCAAACAAATTGGTATCGCGTATGCCCTGTATCGGGATGACAACCGCGACATCAATGTTCCCTACCGGTACTGTCCCGATACTCCTAACGATCTCTATGGCAGCACCGCAGGGGTTCCATCTGGCAACGGTCCGAACAACCCGCCGCCAACGGGACCAAACGAAGTTTGGTGGGCGCCCTATGACCCGACTCAAGTTCCCGACCAGCCGCCAGGTCCGGGATTTAAGCCCGGCCTTTTGCATCCTTATTTTGGCGCAACAAACATTTTCAAATGCCCGACCGAGAAACAATGGCAGTGCGGATATGGTATGAATTACAGCGAGGGCAGCCCAATGGTCAGGCCAGATTCGATCGTCACGGAAACATCGGAGCGGCTCGTGGTGTGGGATCATCGGCGCAGTCCGGGTTGTTCCGACTCGCGCTTGGCCGCGCCGCCGCGCCCGCCATGGTTGCCTTTGACAAACACGAGCCATTATCCAACCCGGCACAACGGCAAGATGACAGGTTTGTTTTACGACGGTCATGCCAGTGCGATGAATCCAGTCCGGCTTCGCGTTAAGAACTTCCGCGAACCGGGATCGCTGCCGCCAGTGGCCGAGTTCCCCGGAGAATAGGGCGAGCGCTTTCTCTCTGCTCAGCTTATCTCAGCTTATACTCCGAGTTAAATCGGCATTGTTTCCAAGGCAACTCCTGTCTAACCTGCCGGAGATTGAACGAGGTTATGCGATGGCGAGGAAATGAGCGGGCAGCGAGATTTGGCGGCCAGCCTTACGATGCTCGTCTCTGCGCTTTCACCTTGATCGAATTGTTGGTGGTCATTGCCATCATCAGCTTGCTGGCGTCGATGCTCCTGCCGGCATTGAGCAAGGCCAAAGCGAAAGGGAACCAAATTTATTGTTTGAACAGTCACAAACAACTCGGGCTCGCTACACACTTGTACATTGGAGACAACGAAGAGTGGTTTCCTCCCATTCAAGATAGACTTCCTCAGGGTTTTGAGTCTTGCTGGCGTCCTTACCTGTTCAAGTATGTGGGCGGAAATCCGAGGCTCTATGATTGCCCGACCGAGAAAGAAGAAGTCTATGCCAGTGGCAAGCCACCCAAAGCGAAGGTCGCGAAACCGTCGATTGTCGGTCAGTTCGCTCCCGGTGAAATTGACATCCCAAGCGGGATCGGAGCTGTCAACGTGCATTGGAACCAGGGTGGTGCGCCACCGCCGTTCGGCCGGCCGAGCGGTTACGAAAACAACCTCTGTCGTTGGCCGATGGTCGAAGCGCCATCCAATCTGATCCTATTTGGCGACGGCCACAGTGATGTCTTTGGCGTATGGCCGCAAGACCGCTGGTGGATTTGGAAGGAGGTTGGCAACGCGAACAGCGCCGGATTCAACCGGCTCGCGCAGGGAGACAAAGGAGCTGTCCGGCACAATCGAAAATCGAATTACGCGTTGGCCGATGGCAGCGCCTCTTTTCTCGATCCGGCGCGTATTCCGTGCAGTACCAACCAATGCTGGTGGTCCGCCAAGGCCGATCCGCACTGAGCCGATCCTTGTCCTTCGTCCATGAATTCTCCCAATCTGGCCAAGATCGTCCTCGCCCTAGCGATGTTAGGCGTGGCGGGCTTCTTCTTTTTCCGGTTCCTGCGCGAAGGCGCCCAATCGGAGAAAGCATTCTTCTTCGACTTAAGCGCGCAAAAGCTCTTTACGGCGCCACGAACGGCTGTGCCGCCCATCAAAGGAACCGACGACGCTCAAGAGGACGCTGTCCGCGCCGTGGTTATTTCTGCAAGCGGCGATGCGAGAGACAAATCGTCATGGAAAGTTGCTTACCTGGAAAAGTATTCGGCCGAATTGAAAAAACAAATGGAGGCCGCCCAAGTGTCCGGGAGCTCACCGCAGATGGGCCGGGCTTTAGCGCAGGGCCATCGGTTTGTAAAACGCTTGTCCGATGCGCAATGGTTTTCCATGAATACCGCCGAAGGCGAGAGAATTGTCACCGAATGGACGCAGTCCGCTCAGAATGGCGTCACACCAGTCGTTTGCACTCCGTAAATGAAATCCATGCCGACCAATACAACTAGAGCGATGTCTTCTTTTGCCAACACCAACGATCAAAAGCGGCGGCCCGTCCGCGCGCGTATCCATTCGAGCTGCGCCATTCGAATGGAAGCTTTCGTATTGTTCTGCCTGTTATCGCACGTATCGACCGAGTCAATGCGCGCTGCCATCAGCGGCGTAGAACATGTTGTTGTTATTGGCATTGATGGGTTAAGTCCAAATGGCATTCGAAAAACGCAAACACCTCATTTGAACAAACTCGTTAAGGGTGGCGCCCACACATTTCACGCGCGCGCCGTAATGCCGACAGTCAGCAGCCCGAACTGGGCGTCGATGATTATGGGTGCTGGTCCGGAACAACATGGAGTCACTTCAAACGACTGGGAAACGAACAAGTTTGAAATCACGCCAATATCGGTCGGCTCCGGGGGTATGTTTCCAACGATTTTCGGAGTCTTGCGGGAGCAGCGTCCCGAAAGCGTGATCACGTGCTTCCACGACTGGCAAGGGTTTGGACGACTGTTGGAACGGCACGCCCTGAACAAGATCGAGCATGTTAAGGATGCAATTGAAACAGCAGCGAAAGCGGCGCGCTATTTGAAGGAGGAAAAGCCGCATTTTGCGTTCATCCATTTTGATGGCGTGGACCACGCCGGGCATGGCTTCGGATGGGATAGCTGGCAGTACGATAAGTCAGTTGAGCTGACCGATTCCCTTATTGGCGCGGTGGTGGATTCGATTAATGAATCAGGCGTTGGAGACAAAACTTTGGTTCTCGTCACCGCGGATCACGGAGGCAAAGGTAAAGGGCATGGAGGAGCGACGATGGACGAGATCGAGATTCCGTGGATTATTTATGGCCCGGGCGTGGAAGCTGGAATCGAGATCGAAGCGCCAGTAAATACCTATGACACGGCGGCAACCATAGCTTATGTTTTTGGATTGAAAGCACCATCTTGCTGGATTGGCAAACCTGTTCTCCAGGCTTTCAAAGGTTCAAAAACTCCCCGCTAAACTTTGTGGCCGTTCGTTAGAAGCCCCGCATGAAACACAAGCTCACTTTGCCCACAGCCAAGGATAAGACGTTATTTACCCCAGGACCACTAACCACCAGCCTCTCGGTAAAACAAGCGATGTTACGCGACGCCGGTTCGTGGCACTTCGAGTTCAATGAAGTCGTTGCCAGCATCCGCGACAAGCTTCTCGAAATCGCGGGCGTTTCGAGAGAGACCGGGTTTGAGACAATCCTGATGCAAGGGAGCGGCACGTTCGGAGTTGAAGCCGTTGTTTCGTCGGTCCTGCCACCAAACGGCAAACTGCTTGCCCTGGCTAACGGCGCGTATGGCGAGCGCCTGATCCAAATGGCGTCCCATCTCAGGATCGCGACGAGAGTATTACGAACTCCGGAGAATCAGATTCCTGACTTGGACATGTTACAGAGTGTTCTGTCCGGCGACTCAACGATCACACATGTAGCAGCGGTGCATTGCGAGACGACAACCGGCATCTTGAATCCGATTACGGAGATTGGACGCATCGTCAAGGATCATCAGCGCATTTACATTGTCGACGCGATCAGCAGTTTCGGCGCGATTCCTATCGATCTGGTCAGCTCAGGAATTGACTTCCTAATATCGTCTCCCAACAAGTGTCTCGAGGGGGTGCCCGGTTTTTCGTTCATCTTGGCTCGGCGGGCCGCTTTACTGGCGACCGAAGGCTTTGCCCGTACGTTGAGCTTAGACTTGCTCGGACAATGGAAGGGTTTCGAGAAGAATGGCCAATTTCGTTATACGCCCGCGACGCACACCATCTTGGCATTTCAGCAAGCGCTGCGAGAGTTTGACCTGGAGGGCGGAGTTGCCGGAAGGGCCGCTCGTTATCGAAACAATCACACGGTGTTGCTCGACGGAATGAAACGACTCGGCTTTCGGTCTTATCTAAATCCCGAGGTGCAAAGCTATGTTATCACATCTTTTCACTACCCGACCGATTTCGACTTCCAATTCGACAAGTTCTATCGACGGTTGAGCGACAACGACATGATTATTTATCCCGGGAAGATCAGTCAGGCGGATACGTTTCGCATAGCTTCTATTGGAAGAATATTCGAAGCCGACGTGCGCAGCCTTTTGTGCGCTATAGAGGAGTCTGTAAACGAGCTTTGCGATACGAAAGATGACTTGTGATGCATTTGGGGAATACTATAGATGCATTATGCATCATTTTATTATTGCAATTGACGCTTTAAGATGCTAGTTAATCCGAGCGATGAGAATCACAGTCGACATTGATGAAACTGTATTGGACGAGCTTGTGAAGTTAACGGGCGAGAGCAAGAAGAGTCCAGCGGTGAGTAAAGCCGTCGTCGAGTTTGTCCGGCGTAAGAAGGCTAGCGAATTTGGGCGGATGCTCCGGGAAGGAGCGTTTGATTTCCAGGTAACCAACGATGAAGTCGAAAAAGGGGATTAATGGTTTTAGTCGATTCTTCGGTCTGGATCGAAGCTGGCAGACGCGACGGCAAGCTAGAGGTCAAGGTTGCACTTGAGGCCCTGCTGGAGGAGTACGATGCAGTCTGGTGTGGTCTCGTAAAACTTGAAGTCCTCGGCGCTGCCCGGTCAGAGGAGCGCAAGCGACTCGACGCATACTTCGAATGCATCCCTTGCAAACCGATGCCGGAGGTGGGATGGGAATTTGCGACGCAATGCGCGCGACGGCTTCGGGATCGGGGTCTGACGATTCCGGCAACTGATATTCTCATTGCGAGCTTGGCTGTGACATGGCAATGCCGTGTGTACGCCATTGACCAGCACTTCGATTTGATGGCCCCTGTTTTGGAGCTTCAACTGTACCGGCCCGGTTATGGCGGAAAGTTCAATCCAGGTAATGAAGCCTGAAATTGGAAGCTCAATCGCCCACTATTGTACATGTCATCACCGGCGATAAAACCATTCGAAGTCAATGGCCGTCGTTATGCTCCGCCTGCACGACCCGTGGCAGTGATTTGTCTGGATGGTTCGGCGGACGAGTATTTGAACGCGGCATTGACTCGCGGCAGGATGCCGAACCTCACGAAGCTCGCGGTTCATGGGCATCGGACAATGGCTCGAGGCGCTCTGCCTTCTTTTACCAACGTCAACAACGCTTCGATAATCACCGGTGTTGCTCCATCGGTTCACGGGATCAGCGGCAACTTCTTTCTTGATCCGGCCACAGGAGCCGAGGTGATGATGAATTCGTCGCGATATCTTCGGGCCGAAACCATCGCGGCCGCAGCGGCCCGCGCTGGACGGCGCGTCGCGATGGTCACAGCAAAAGAGAAACTCCGCGATATACTTTCACATGGCTTGGACGGAATTGCGTTTTCATCCGAAAAGGCGAACCAAGCTGAGGAACAGACACATGGGATCTCGAATGTGGAAAAACTAGTGGGCCAGCGCACGCCCCCGATCTATAGCGCGGAAGCGAGTCTCTTCGTTCTCCAGGCTGGAGTGGCGCTCATCAAGCGAGAAGCGGCGGATTTCGTGTACTTATCTCTTACGGATTACATCCAGCACCTGCATGCGCCTGAAGCCACCGAAGCGCTCGCGTTCTACGCTGCGATTGATGAACTCCTGGGCCAGCTGGTTGGACTTGGAGCTGTGGTTGGCGCGACCGCGGACCACGGAATGAACGCTAAACAAATGCTTTCGGGCGACCCAAATGTGATTTATCTGGAAACGTTCCTCCATAAAGAATTCGGGAACGGCGTTCGCGTCATTCTTCCGATTACAGATCCGTATGTCGTTCACCACGGAGCTCTCGGGTCGTTTGCGGTCATTCACCTCTCGGATTTCAAGATGCTCGGTCCGATCAAGGAGAGGCTCATAGAATTTGAAGAAATCACGGAGGTTTATGACCGCAAGACTGCGGCGCGCAAACTCGAGTTGCCGCCAGACCGTATCGGAGACCTTGTCGTCATGTCCAAGCGCGACGTGGTGATTGGCCGCACGCCCGAACACCACGATTTAAGCGCTCTACGCGGTGGATTGCGTTCTCACGGCGGCCGGTATGAGGAAATGGTGCCGTTAATTATTTCGGAACCGTTGAACGCCGAATACGTTGCCAAAGCCGCCAGCGATCCACGGAACTTCGATATTTTCGATTTTGTGACAAATGGGATTCAGTCGTGATCGCCCCATCAGTTCTCATTTTTGGACCAACGGTATGGCGCGTCACTCCGTGCGCGCCGAAACAGGGCCGGAAATTCAAGGCCATTTGCGGCAAACGGCGCGCATGGAGCGACGCGCCCTGCCAAGATCTGCCAAAATGAGAACTGCTGCCTCGCTAGAGTATGAATGACAGCCCAGTCGAACTCGCCTGCTATGTGGCGGGAATCAAGGTTACGTCCAGCAAGACCCTCGTGGTGCGGAGCCCCTATGACGCCGCAGTTGCGGGAGTCGTTGGGTTAGCTGGGCGCGAGCAGACCGAGTTGGCCATTCAGTCCGCTTTGCGCTCACGCGAGTCTCTGAATCGGTTCGAGCGTTCGAGTATTTTGGAACGTGCTCGACAGCGATTAGAGGAACGGCGCGAGGAATTCGCGCGCCTGATTACATCTGAATCGGGCCTTTGCCTCCGTGAGACGCGCTACGAGGTAGGCCGTGCGTTGGATGTCCTACGCTTTGCAACGATGGAGGCACTGCGAGATGATGGGGAGATCTTTTCATGCGACATCTCGCCTCAGGGCAAGGCGCGGAAGATTTTTACCTTCCGCGAACCATTATCGTGCGTTGTCGCAATTACCCCATTCAATCACCCGCTCAACCAGGTCGCGCATAAAGTTGCTCCGGCGATTGCGGCGGGATCGCCGATGATCCTGAAACCTTCGGAAAAGACGCCGCTCACAGCGCTGAGATTTGCCGAGTTGCTCTATGACGCCGGACTGCCCGGCCCAATGTTGAGCGTGCTGCTCGGTCCCACGGCTGAAGTTGCCGAACCGCTCGTGCGCGATTCCAGAGTCGAGCTGGTCACGTTCACCGGCAGCGTCGCGGTCGGCAAACGGATCGCGGAGACGGCGGGCTACAAACGACTGGTGCTGGAATTGGGTGGAAACGATCCGCTAATCGTGTTGGCAGATGCAGACCTCGATCTAGCCGTCCATCTTGCGGCCGAAGGCAGCTATCGCAATTCAGGGCAGCGTTGCACCGCGGTGAAACGCATCCTGGTTCAAGAAAACGTCGCCGACGAATTCGCGCAGCGCCTTGCCAAAAAGACGGAAGGCTATCCATGCGGTAATCCGATGGATGAGGCGACGCGTGTCGGCACTGTCATTGATGAACCAGCGGCAATCTACCTGGAAACCGTGTTACAGGAAGCCCTCGCCGCCGGCGCCAAACTGCTTATTGGCGGTGAACGAAAGGGTGCGCTGTTCGAGCCAACAGTCATTCAAAACGTCCCTCGCAACGTTCGAATGGTGACGTGCGAATCGTTCGGCCCGTTGGCGCCGATCATCAACGTCAAGGACCTCGATGATGCCATTACCGTGGCAAACTCGACACCCTACGGACTTAGTTCTGGCGTCGTCACGAACAGTCTCGACGAAGCCATTAAGGCTGTGAAGCAACTTCGCTGCGGGACGGTAAACGTCAACGAAGTCCCCGGTTATCGCATCGAGAGTTCCCCCTTCGGCGGTATCAAAGAGAGCGGCCTTGGAATAAAGGAAGGGGTGGTCGAGGCAATCAAATCTATGACCACGGTGAAGACGTTTTCGTTGCCATGGTAGGACGCCAGCAAGTCAGGCGCTCTCTCTAAAAGGAGAGTTGCACCAATCGCTCCCGAATTTGCGCGCCCCAGCGCGCGTAATAGCTCATCATTCGATAAATCTCTTCGATTCGGCTGGTCGGCAATGAAGCCTCTTCGTTGGCTGCCTGATCTTCATCCGAGTATGGCGGCATGGCTTTCAAATCATCATTCAATTGCTCTTCTTTTTGATGAATCACCGCCAGCAAAGCGTTTAACTTGTCCATCCAATCGAGGCCGCTTTCGAATATTCGGGCTTTGAGAAGCGGCGAATCAACCGAGTCCTTCTCCTTCAGGAACGCATCGACCTTGCGACAAAGATTTCCGACCTGCATGAACAATTCCATTGTGCCGGCTGGAACGCGTTCGATGCTTGCGAGTTTGGTCCCGCGTTCCAGTTCGAGGAGATGACGCAATCTGGCAACAGGTTCGCGGAGGCAATTATAAGCTGCATTCAATTCCGCAAAGCGCTCATTGGCCGCCTGTCGCTCGGTTTCCGACGCCGCATGAACCCGGTCCGGATGGACGTCAACGGAGAGGGCCAGGAATCTTTCCTTTAAAGCCTCCGCGTCCAGCCACGGCTGACGAGGCACGTGCAATAGAGCAAAGTAGTCTGGCATGGACGGGAGAGGGTTAAATGGCCCGAACTAATTTAACCTTTCAACCCTTTAACTCATACAACCTTGCCCCGTCAGGCACTGAAGCTTTCGCCGCATGAACAAGTCGTTGCCGCATTCGGGTTCGTGACCTTAAACCCGCCATCCTGCAGAGCGTCCACATAATCCAACTCTGATCCCGTAACGTAGAGCGCGCTTTTGGGATCGACCACGACCTTGATGCCTCCGCTTTCGACCAAAATATCCCGGTTCGCAGGCTGATCTTGGAGATCCATTTTATACTGCAAACCGGAACAGCCCCCGCCGACGACAGCGACACGAAGCACACCAGAAGGACGACCTTGCTTAGTTAAAAGTGTTCCGACCTTCTTGGCCGCGTTCATCGTGACTTTGATCAAACGTTCGTCTCCAATCCGGTAATTTGGAACCGAATTACTCGTGCTGGCTTTTCCCGTAATCATTATTAGTGCGGTGAACCTATCGTTGCTGGCGTGCAGCGTCAACCACGACAAGGGTTGGCGGGCGCGATAAAGGTGAGCGATCGAGTTTTTCGAGTTGTTCGTTTCTACTTGCCACGCCTTTCGAAGGCGGCCGCCACAAACAGCGCATCGACCCAATTGACGATCCATCTGTCTTGGGACTGCGCCCGTGAGGCTCTAAGCGAACCCCAGGAGCGCGCACTTTCGGGATTACATAACGTGAACTTCGTGTTCGCGCGTCCAGTAACCCTCGCGTCGATAATACTCGAACAGCCGCATTTCATAACCTCGGTCAATCCGTTCCCCTGGCAAATACTCTGGCGCCTCCTTGATCGTGTTTCGGAGCAGATCCACAAACACCTTGGATTGCTCCCAACTGACGTGTTCTATCAACGTCGAAGCAATTAAGACCTTCTTGCCCGGCCACCAATTCCGGGTGTGCGCTTCAAGATAACGGATCGCCCACTTTTCGGCGTCCAATAGGAAGTCTTCAACGTGCCCGATTTCTCCATCGCGGGCTTGGATGTGATAGCCATCCATTTCATCTGCACTGCGGAGATGCCGATCCTCCGCTGAAACTGACGTTGGCTTTGTCTCGCCTGTCACACGATCATGCGCGAAATGAGGCACTGCATGCGGACCCCAGAGCGCCAGTCCCTCCCAATAGAATGGCCAGCCATAGTATTGACGTCACCGCTAATGAGAATGGACCCGCCTGTGCTCACCAGGAGTGAGCCATCTATGCCAAGTTGACCTTGCGTTGGCAGGAATCATTTTGGAGTAACGCAAGCGTCTCGAGTGCTACCTCGCCCTGCCGGCCCTTCACGTCAAATTGCCTCTCGAATGGGCTGGCCGATGTTGACCAAGAATTGTGGACGTCCTGTTCTGTCATTCACCGTTGTCGCGAGTGGATCAATGCCCAAGTTATGATACAGCGTGGCAATTACGTCCTGGTAATGCACTGGTCTCGAAGTGGCTTCCGCAGCATATCGGTCGGTCGAGCCAATCACTTGGCCGGCTCGCATCCCACCGCCTGCCATCATCGCCATCCCAACGCGCGGCCAATGATCGCGTCCGCCGCCGTTGTTGATCTTCGGCGTGCGTCCAAATTCGCCCCAAGCCACGATTGTGACATCTTGAAGCATTCCGCGGTCTTCCAAATCTGTGATTAACGCATGCAAAGCGTGATCGACTATTGGGACCAAGTCCTGCATGCGCTGCAGGTTTTTCGAGTGGGTGTCGAAATCGCTGATCGAAAGACTGACGCAGCGCACACCGGCTTCAACGAGCCGGCGCGCCAAGAGAAGTTTTTGGGCGGCCTCCGGTCCTTCGCTTGTGTACCAGGCATCAGATGGCCGGCTCACGCGTGGCGTGTATCGCGCTACAACGCGCGGGTCTTCTTTAGCGAGATCCATCGCTTCCGCGAATTTGCCGGAGGTCAGAATACCCATGGCTTGCTGCGTAAACTTGTCCATTGCTCCCATCTCGCCACTGCGGTCGATCTCGCGTTTGAGCCGATCCATGTTGGATAAAAGATCAACCCGGTTTTCGAGCCGCCCAACGGTGATGCCTTCGGACAAAGCCAAACTGAGTGTGTGATTCGCGCCGCGTGCGGCCAATTCCTTCTTCATGCCCGGCTCCAGCTCACGGTGGAACAAATGCGAGATATCCGGGCGAAATGGTTTATAAGCTGGTCCAAGAAAACCCGGGCGCGCGCTGTTGCGCACGAGAGCACGCCCTTGCATGAGATCGACAAAGGTTGGCGTCGCATCTTTTGGCGAACCGAGAATTTTCGCGAGCACGCAGCCCATGGAAGGGTGGCCGCCAATTGAGGCCAAATCTTTCTCTTCGAAACCGGAGAGGCATTGAAAGGCGTGGTGTTGTTCCTCAGCGCCGATCAGCGAACGGATGAAGATAAATTTGTCCGCCATCGAGGCGACTTTGGGCATCAGTTCGCTGACATGAAATCCGGGAATCCTGGTCCGAATTGAACTGAGGTTGCCGCGGAATTCAATGGGCGCACCCGGTTTCGGATCGATCATGTCCATCTGCGGCGGCCCGCCATCCAAGTGGATGTTAATGATCGCCTTGGTCGACGAACCGCGACCCGCGGAATGCTCGGCGCGGAGCAAATCAGCTAAAGTCAGGTTCGCAACACCAAGCGCCCCGGCCTTCAAAAACGTGCGGCGTGAAATCCCATCGCAGTTCCGGACGGGTTTGCTAAGAAATGTAAGCATGGCGCCAGTGGCAGTCGGCTCGAGCTTTGCAGTGAACTAAACCGCAGAAACGCGCGGCTCGCAAGCTCTCATTTTGATGCCGTTCCATCTTGATCACGTTTGGATCCAGATGCGGCTTTGCCATCTTCGCGAAAAGTCAATACACCTGTTGACCGACCATGAACTCAAAAGAAACCCCCGCCATCAGCGCTTTGCATAGCACTTGTATCGGAACAGCCCTATTTCAGATTGCCATCTCCTGCGCATTGTCAATCGCCACTTCTGCGCAAGGCCAGACACCGCCTGCTTTTGAGGCTTACCTCCGCAAAAGCGCGGTGGATCGGAAGACGCTCGAGGTCTTTCTCGATCCCAAGCAGCTTTCGTGGGCCAAGTTTGACCCGATTACGGGATACAAACTCGGCTACTACATGCCGAAGGATGGGATCAACCGCAGTTCGACGATTTCAACTTCGCGTCCAAATGGCACGCGAACCGCGCAGATTTATGCGAATAAACCGTGCCGAATTAACACGTACGGCGACAGCTTCACGCAATGCCATCAAGTCAGCGATAGCGAAACGTGGCAAGAATACCTGGCCGGCCACCTTGGCGAACCGGTCAGAAATTTCGGGATGGGAGGCTTCGGCGCTTATCAAGCTTATCGCCGTATGATTCGTGAAGAGCAGACTAACCTCGGCGCCAAGCATGTGATTTTTTACATTTGGGGCGATGATCACGTGCGCAGCCTCCTGCGCTGCCGCCACGCCGCGATTTATCCCTGGTGGAACCACGATGGCGGCCGCGCCTTTCACAACAATTTCTGGGCGAACATCGAAATGAACCTTCAGACCGGCCAGCTCGAAGAGCACGAGAACCGGCTGCCCACACCCGAATCAGTTTACAAAATGAGCGATCCCGATTGGATGGTTCAAGCTTTGAAAGATGATCTGGCGTTGAACCTAATGATGTACGCTCGCGGCAACGTCGGTGACCTTGACATGCCAAGCGTACGCAAGCTCGCGGCGCATCTGAAGTTCGATTTGCAAACTCTGGCCGACGCGCAACCACCGCGGCCGGTGATCGATCAATTACTCAACCGCTACGCCTTCGCGGCTACGAAAGTGATTCTAACCAAAGCAAGCGATTTCACCGAGCGCCACGGGAAGAAACTTCTGGTCGTGCTGTTCGATCCTTCCCGCGTCATGCGGCCGCTCGTCGAAGGCAAACCCCGCTACGATCAAGAGGTCGTCGATTTTCTGAAAGAACGCCAATTCCGCTACTTCGACATGAACTTGGTTCACGTCGAAGATTACAAAAGTTTCAGCATCCCTTTCGATCAATACACCAAGCGTTACTTCATCGGCCATTACAGTCCGGCTGGAAATCATTTCTTTGCCTACTCGATCAAAGACACGATCATCGATTGGCTCGACCCCAAACCGATCACTTATCAGAATGAGGAAGATCGCTGGATCACATTCGATGGCTATCTTGAGAAGTGAAAACGCCGGTGCGAAAGGCGCATCGTTACTTGTTCCCAACACCGCAAGCTCGGGAAGAGCGCATCGCTCCACGGCGCCCGATTGCCCTTCAAACGCGCATGGCTTCCTCGTAGCGCAGAGTTTCACTATGCGCTACGCATCGGGATCGATGATAAATCAACCGTCGCGTTCGTGTTCCCGGACGCCGTGGCCGATCTGTCTCTTTCGCCGAAAGCCGGACTTGCCTTAGTCTCGTGTTGGGATGGGCAAATTTACAGCGAACGGAGAGATCGCTGAGGGATTTGGGATTTTAGATTTTAGATTTGCAATTTGAGATTTGCAATTTGCAATTTGCGACTTTTAGCGAACACCGGATAGTCGCGAACTGCCCGCTCTCTTCAATCGCAAATCGCAAATCGCAAATTCCTTCATCGCCTGCTGAGGCGAAGGGATTTGGCGTCGAACCAAACGTCGCCCTGATCGGCGCGCAGTGCGCAGACCAGTTCGACATCGGACTGTTCGTCACGCACCTCCAGATCGAATGTCACCGGCGTCCAATCCCGGTCTCCAGTGTTTTTCTGGCCGATGCGATGACGGGAAATGCGCAGGCCTGCGCCCGCGCGAGGATCATCTACATCGAGCACGACTCCTTGAGTCTTGAGGCGGGCTTCGAAGCGGTATTTGCCGCGGTCCAGGAGAACATGAGTGCGCCATGAAGCTGTGCAGCCAGTCGTGGTGGATATGTGGAGAATCGCGTTGCCCGCTCCGTCCTGTTGCCGGTCCAACTTAGCCTCGCCCAGATCTGTTTTTGGCTGCCAATCCGTCAGCGGCATCGTCTCGAACGTGCTGAGCTTCGCGACGGTGTCCGGAAAAAGTTGGCGTTGCAAGCTGGCAGCACGTTGACTCACGCGCCTGGACAAACCTGTCTGGTGACGGGCATTAGGGTCGAATTTAGCCATCGCCTCGCCGACTTTTCTCGCCACCTCGTTAATGCGGCGATTGACCACGTCCGGGCGAAAGATGTTTGTGACGATTTGCGCGAAGCGCTCCTCGTACCGCTGGCGCAATTCGGGGACCTCCAGGACCGCCTTGGCTACCAAACCTCCCAACTGAGGGACGATGGGCCCGTCTGGCTTGGAAAGCATTTGATCCAGACCTTGCGGAATAAAAACCATCCGATCCGTGTCGCGGTCATGATAAACCCTGAAATTGTTCCGATGCATCGTGTAGCCGTCCCAGTGCCAAAGGATCGTTTCCATGGCCATGAACGAAAGGAACCGGTCCACATCGAGCGTTTCTTCAAGAGCCGCCAACCGAGACCCGATTGGCCGCCTCGCTGCGTTCGCCAGGTCGTGAAGACGTTTCCAATCATTCGGATAATCTCCCGAGTTGATCTCCCATCCGTTGGTTGACCTCTGATCCGGAGTGGCCGTCATAAACGGTGCCCGTCACATCCTTGAAATGACGCTTCAGGAATTGCTTGTTGATTCCTTCGACCACCACATACATTCGCGTTTCGCCATCGAAGGTCACAACAGCATGGCCCGCGCGCCGAGCAGGAACGCCGGCTTCTTCGAACAGTTCGCGGCTCATTTTCTCGGAAAGATAACCGCGATCCTGGACTGAGCTGTTGAGGTGAACTTTCTTCAATCCATGGAAAATTTGGCCCGGCGCGTCATTGTCGAAATTCACGGTAAACGAAGGGGTTTGATCTACGGCTTGAAAACTGCCTGGCCCCCCTTGAGGCGAATCGCGACGTTTGTATAAACGATGTCGCCCTCGCGAATGGTAGCGCGGACATAACTACGCGGCCGCCCGCGCAAGTTCATTATCCCAGTGGCCGGAATCTGAATGCGCAGATGCGGGATGACCAGGTCCTTGAAGATGTCGTCGCCCGGTTGCGACCGAGCCTCCAGCGTATTGGAACGAGGAATAACACGCTCAACAATGTCGAGCGGCGGTTGAACCACAGGCGTCGGCTCGGTTAGGACAGGGGGCGGAGCATTTGCAGATTTGCCCGGGTCAGCCTCTAGATCGGGCGGGCGCGCAACCTGGATGGGTTCCCGGCGCGGTTGGTCGAACGGAACAATTCGTGTCGCACGTGCCCGGGCAGTCTGTTCCTCCGTTCGCCACGCCTTTTCCCGGATCGAAGAAAACCAAAACAACCCCGCGGCCAGCACGATCCCCCAACTGACTGCCGTGAAAATGAGACCTGCGGCAAGAAGTCTGCGGAAGTTCCACGGTCCATTCGATTGCTTCATAGCTTACATGTAATGACCTGCCTACAGCAAACCATTCCATCCGATTTTGTTTCAAGAAATACGATTGAGCTCGGAATGCTTGGGTAAGGCGGCGCGGCAACGCCGCCCCGCCTTCACGTTTCTTTGAAATACGCATTGGGACCGTGAACCTGGCAGGACAGCGCGTCTTGCCTGTCCCTGCTTTTGGTGTTGGCAAATGCTGGACAGGCGGGACGCCTGTCCAGCGACGCAGGTTCAAGGAGAGTCGTTTAGGACGAAGGTTGCGCGCGGCGCGTGATCCATTTGGCCAGTTCGAGAACGGGCGAGATCGAGAAGGCCAAGGCTGCTGCGATGGCCCAATCCTGCAACGACAAATTAACTGTGCCGAATGCCTTTTCCAGAAATGGCACATGAACGATGGCTATCAGCAACAGCAGTTCCCAAGCAATAGCAACGTTCAGCCATTTGTTGGCGAAAGGCCGGCGAAAAACTGAGTAACGATCCGAGCGGAAGTTGTAGGCCTTCACGAACTGTATCAGCACCAAAGTCACAAAGGTCATCGTCATCGCTTCTGCCAAACTGCGCCCGGACCTCAACATCCAGAGGAACATGCCAAAATTGGTGATCATCGACCAGAGGCCGCCAGCCAGCATCAGCATCACGACGGAGCGCGTGAAAATACCGAGGCGCGGGTCGCGTGGCCGACGGAGCATAAGGTCCTTTTCGGGCGGGTCCACCGCGAGGGCGAGCGCCGGCAAACCATCCGTAGCCAGGTTGACGTAAAGTATCTGCACGGCACTGAGAGGTAGCGGAACGCCCGCAAATGTCGCCGCCGTCATCAGGCCGATTTCGCCGATGTTCGACGAAAGCAAGTACATCAAATACTTTTTGATGTTGCTGAAAAGTCCGCGACCTTCCTCGACCGCCGCCACGATCGAAGCAAAGTTGTCATCTGTCAGCGTCATCGCGGCCGCTTCTTTGGTGACGTCCGTGCCCGTAATGCCCATCGCAATGCCAATATCGGCTTTCTTTAAGGCTGGCGCATCGTTGACACCGTCGCCAGTCATGGCGGCAATATGACCGCGCTTTTGCAGCGCGGTGACGACGCGCAATTTGTGGTTCGGCGAGACGCGCGCAAAGACTTCGATGTCCTGCACCTTACGTTCCAAGTCAGCGTCGCTCATGGCTTCGAGTTCGGCCCCTGTGACGACGCGTCCGCTCTTCAGAATGCCTAACTCCCGAGCGATGGCTTCGGCCGTGAGCGGGTGATCGCCCGTGATCATCACGACATTAATGCCAGCCGTCGCACAGGTCTGGACGGCAGCCTTCGCTTCGGGACGCGGCGGGTCGATCATCCCGGCCAATCCCAGGAATGTTTGGTCGCGCTCGGCAGTCGCTCGCGTTGCGCCCGGTTTTGTGGCTACCGCCAGCACGCGCAGAGCTTGGCTCGCCAGACGCCGGGCCGATTCGAGGAGTTTAGTTTTCGTGGCGTTGTCTAACGGAGCATCCCCGTTTTCGGTCATCTGACGCGTACAGGAATCGATGACGATCTCCGGAGCGCCCTTCGAATAAGCGACGACGCCTTCAGGGCTGTCGTGCAGGGTCGTCATTCGTTTCGTTTCGGATGTGAAAGGGATTTCATCCACACGAGGAAACTGCGCATCGAGATCAGCCTTGACGAGCCCCGCTTTGGCGGCAGCGACGACCAAGGCGCCTTCGGTCGGATCGCCTTTAACGTCCCAACCATTACGTGAATCGCCAGTGATCCGGGCATCCGATGCGAGCGCGGCAGCCTTCAGCAAGCGTTTCAACGCGAGCGAAGGTTCTACGTGTGCTCCATCGCGCAAGAATTGACCGACAGGCTCGTACCCAGCGCCTGAAACATCCAGATCCTGGCCGGTATTGACGATCTTGCGGACGGTCATCTCGTCCTTCGTGAGGGTGCCGGTTTTGTCGGAACAAATGACTGACGTGCTCCCGAGAGTCTCCACGGCCGGCAAACGGCGCATCAGCGCGTGGCGCTTGACCATGCGTTGCACGCCGATAGCCAGCGAGATCGTCACAACGGCCGGAAGCGCTTCCGGAACGACCGCGACAGCGAGGGCAACGCCGAAAATGAGCATTTCCAAAATCGGCTGGCCGCGAATTAAACCGAGCGTGACGATCACGGACACTATTCCCAAAGCCGCCCAGGCCAGCGTGTGACCGACTTTATCCAAGTTGACCTGCAGCGGAGTCCGCGCTGTCTCGACGCTTTGCAACATCTGGGCGATCTTGCCGAATTCGGTGCTCATGCCGGTCGAGACCACCAAGGCGCGGCCGCGGCCATACGTTGCAGCCGTGCCGGCGTAGGCCATGTTCTTTCGATCACCGACGGCCAGTTCAACTTCGTCAATCACGGCGCTGTGCTTTTCGACCGGCATCGACTCGCCAGTCAACGCAGCTTCGTCGATTTGCAAGTTGACCGACTCGATCAACCGCGCGTCGGCTGGAATTTTATCGCCCGCGCGCAAGAAGATAACATCGCCTGGCACAAGGTCCCGGGCCGGAATCTCCAGTTCGTTCCCATCACGCAGGACAGCCGCCGTGGGCGCCGCCATCTGACGCAGAGCTTCGATGGCGCGTTCGGCTCGAAACTCCTGAATAAAACCTAAAAGCACCGCAAACAGGACAATGACCGCGATCACGATTGCTTCTAAACCATGTCCCAGAAAGGCAGACAGCCCGGTCGCCGCGAGCAAGATGATCACGAGCACGTTCTTGAATTGGTCGATAAGCAACGCCCAAGGCGAAGTGCGGTGCGCAGCTTGCAGTTCGTTCGGCCCGTACTGAGCGAGCCTGCGGGCGGCTTCATCGGCGGCCAATCCCTTGGGCGTGGAGGTCAGGCTCGAAATAACTTCTTCCACCGGCATGGTGTGCCATTGCGAGGTGGACGGGTCAGTGCGAATTATCGTCATTTGAGAATTCGAGTTCGGTGGTTTCGGCACAGGGCAGCAACAACACGGGACATGGCGCGTCGCGCATCACCCAGTCGGCGGCATTCCTTGAGAAGAGGTGTCTCATGCTGGATTTGTCATAGTAGCAATCGGAGCGCGGATGCCCGCATCCGCGCCATTCCTGTGCTGTGCGCTCCGCGCGGATGTGGGCATCCGCGCTCCGGGCCGTGTCAGGTTACGTCCGAGAATTCGCGCGAAGGCAAAATCAGGCTTGCCGCTCACTGTGCAAGTCATGCGTGGTCAGGATAATTAGATCGCTCTTTGCGTCTTCTGCAGCGCGGACGATATCTAATCCCACCCATACCATTATCCACATGGACTTTGACTGGCACCGATGCCGGCATGGAACGCTTAGCAAGGCGTCGCAGCCTCTCTTCCACATTGCGGATGATTTCGCGTTCTGACTTTGTTTTGCCGCCTGTTTCGATGGGGCGAGGGATAGCTTTCGGCGCGACGATATGCAGGAGATTAACTTCACTGGCGAAGCGGACGGCCAAACCCGCCGCGTGGTCCAGCGCGACGAGGGAAGGCGTCGTGAAATCGATGGGAACAAGGATTCTTCTCAAATTCATGCCGGGAAAGCTTTTGGCAGTTTCACGGTGCTGCACTGTCTATCTTTCCCGATACTTCGACTATTACGATTTTTCGATTCAATCGTTAGGGAAAACCGAATAACCTCCATCCGTGGAATTTTTGAACTACCATCATCTGCGCTATTTCTGGGCCGTGGCCAAGGAAGGCGGTCTGACAAGGGCCGCCGGAAAGCTCAATGTCAGCCAACCGACCATCTGCGCGCAGGTTCAGGCGCTCGAAAACGCCCTGGAAGAAAAGCTGTTTCGCCGGCGAGGACGCCGCCTGGAATTGACCGAAGCCGGACAGCAAGTTTTCAGTTACGCGGAAGAAATCTTCTCCCTCGGCAGCGATCTGATGAGCACCCTCAAAGCGCGGCCCACCACGCGGCCATTGCGGATCCAAATTGGCATAGTGAATTCTCTGCCAAAGCTTGTGAGTTACGAGATTATCAAGCCTGTATTTCAGCTGCCCCAGCCTGTCCGGGCCGCGTGTTACGAGGCGAAGACGATCGATCTGCTGGCGCAACTCGCCGCATACCGCTTGGACATCGTTCTGGCGGACGAACCGTCGCCCAGTTCGGTAAACCTCAAAGTGTTCAACCATCTCCTCGGTGAGTCCGGCCTGTCGTTTTGTGCCGCTCCGAAACTGGCGGCGCCGCTTAAACGCGGATTTCCTTATTCCCTGCACGAAGCACCGGCGTTGTTGCCCGCCGCTGACACGGCTTTGCGACGGTCTCTGGAAAAATGGTTCGAGCAACATCGCATTCGCCCCCGCGTGGTGGCCGAGTTCGACGACGCGGCGCTAATGAAGGTCGCTGCGACCGATGACTTGGGTTTTTGCCCTTTGCCCAGAATCGTCGTCGACGAAGCGGTTTCCCATTACGGCGTGGAAATTATCGGCCACACCGAGGAATGCCGCGAACAGTTCTACGCGATCAGCGCGGAGCGCAAGCTCAATCACCCAGCGGTGCTCGCCATCACCTCAGCTGCGCAGACGACACTCTTTGGCAAGAGGTCCTCACGGGAGCGTCAGAAAGGCGCAGTTGGCAGCTTTGCGAAGAGAACAAGGAGGGCCAATGGTCTGCCCGAGGCCGCCTAATCCAGCAGTTTTTTTCTCGCGCGGGTACAAACCCCCTCTATGTTCACGCCCATTCAATCTCCAACCTATGCAACTTTGTGATAATTCCTCTCCAATTCGCCCGCCATCACACGCGTCGCAACGGCCGCCGGCTTTTACGCTTATTGAACTGCTGGTCGTGATCGCGATCATCGCAATCTTGGCCGGGATGCTTCTGCCAGCTTTGACCTCGGCCAAAGAACGCGCGCGACGCAGCAAATGCAGCAACAACCTGCGCCAGATCGGGCTGGCGACCCAAATGTACGCGGAGGACAATAACGACAACATTCCGCAGCATCCCCCAGAAGGCGCCTGGCTATGGGACGTCCATCGTCTGACCGTCGAGGCTCTGATCACAGCTGGGGCCGGTCGCGAAATATTCTATTGTCCCGGTTTCATGCCGTCGGTCGATGCAAAGGACCTATGGTGGTATGGGGGCAATGCGGCCAACGTCACTGCGACCAAGAAGATCATCGGCTATTCCTGGCTGGGAAAACGCCTCAACGCTACCGCAATGGATGATCGAATTCGGCGCGGCGGCAAGGAATTCCGAACGAAAGTCTCCACGGTCACAAATGTGGTTGAAAGCGAGCTTATGTCGGATGCGGTTCTTTGCGTTGGCAGTCCACCTGATTTCATCAATATTCCCAGTGGCATTCACCCAAGTGGCAAACACCGCAATCCGCATCTAGTCAGCAGACGAGCGGCCGGTGGCAATATTCTTTTTTTAGACAGCCACGTCTCCTGGCGCCAGATCAAGGAGATGAAGGAGCGTTATAACACGGATGACCGCAACGTGCGATTCTGGTTCTAATCGAATCGGTCATTCCACCGCGGTGGCAGGATTCGTTAAGGCACTGTTCGTGAGTTTCAGAAGCTAAAGAAAGTCGAATCGCTTATCGCCTATCCGCCAACTTCAGCTTTCGCTTCCGCTGCAAGGGCTGTGCTCAGGTACCGTTCACCGGTCGAGCAGGCGACTGTGACGATCATCTTGCCTTTGTTTTCCGGTCGCTTCGCGACTTCAATGGCCGCCACAACATTCGCGCCTGAAGAGATGCCCGCAAGAATTCCTTCCTCTTTGGCCAGACGCCGCGCCATGGCAAACGCGTCATCGTTCGTTATCTGAATGCACTCGGTGATCTGAGGATTTCCGTTGTCATCCTTCAAATGGAGGTTCTTTGGAACAAACCCAGCACCGGTTCCTTGGATTTTGTGCGGGCCCGGTTTGACCGGCTGGCCCGACAAAGTCTGCGAAATGACCGGCGAATCTTTCGGTTCTACTGCGATGGCCTGAAATGACGGCTTGCGCGGCTTGATCACCTCGTAGCAGCCGGTGATTGTTCCACCGGTGCCAACGGCGGCAACTAGGATGTCCACCTGCCCGGCGGTATCATCCCAGATTTCTTCGGCAGTTGTTTTCCGATGAATTTCTGGATTGGCCGGGTTTTCGAATTGTTGTGGAATCCATGCGTTTGGAGTTTCCTTGGCGAGTTGCTCAGCGCGGGCGATTGCGCCGCGCATGCCTTCGGCGCCAGGTGTCAAAACCAACTTGGCGCCCAACATCGCCAATAACGTCCGCCGTTCGAGCGACATCGTTTCGGGCATGGTAAGAATCAGTTTGTAACCCTTGGCTGCAGCCACGAATGCCAGAGCAATTCCGGTGTTTCCGCTCGTTGGTTCGATCAGCACGGTATTGCTGTCGATAAGACCGCGTCGTTCCGCATCGTCGATCATCGACATTCCGATGCGGTCTTTCACGCTGCCCAGCGGATTAAAGAACTCGCACTTCAATAAGATGGTGGCTGGCAGTCCAGCCGTGACGCGATTGAGTCGAACGAGAGGAGTGCGGCCAACTGTTTCAACGATGTTGTTGTAAATGCGACCCATAAGGAAAGCCTTTTGAATTTGTGCGCGTAAGTTTTTGTGTCGAGCGATTTTGGTTAAATGCCTTTCGACGGCAAGTTTTTTCTACGGCCCCGCAATTGACTGCGGATTACACGGATTACGCCGATTAATTAATTGATCTGAATGGAGAGAGGTCTTTTCGGCGCGCCTCTTTCGCCCATTGACCCCATGAACAGGTAGGACAGGCGTCCCGCCTGTCCCGGTGCACCACAACGATTGGGACAGTCGGGACGCACTGTCCTACCCCAGCCGGTCGATGGAGAGGCGGGATCCGGTAATCCAGTAAATCCACTAGCCGCAATCCGCGTCATCTGTGAAATCGGCGGTAAAAAACGAAGGCAAAGAAACAAAAAGTCCCCGCCCAACCTTGCGGTTGAGCGAGGACAAATTGGGGGATGGGAGTTCGCCACGCTCTCTTTCCCATGCTGGCATTTGGCGCCTCAGGGGCTGCCAGCTTCCCGACGCCATTCTCCACGGCAAGCGGAGTTGCCGGCCTCATAGCAGGGCCGTTCTGTGCCTTGCGGTCACAGAATTTTTGAGTGAGGCCTCTGAGCTCGCTTCAACTGGCGCTTGCAGGCGCCGGCTTACGAACCAGGTAGAGACACGATTGTGATTTCAAGGCCGCGTCTTTACCATTTAGCGCTGGGTCGGCCACCGCTTATGGCGATGCGTTGGCCCAGTGCCACGGGTCTGACCTCTTACCTCTCAGGTTGCCTTTCGTTCACAAGCCAGCGGTGCTGATTTTAACATCGCTGGCAGGCTGGAAGTTATTTCAGGGTCCTGCCTAGACCTCGTGCACTTCCCGAGACACGCGCTCACTTTGTCACACCTTTCGGCATCTTTCGTTTGGCGGAAACTATTGAAACCGCCAGAGTCGCTTGCCCCGTGCTGATGCGCAGTAGCAACCGTTTACCCTCTGGGTAACTGCGATTCATTCGAGTCCGAAACCAACTCGAATTACTTGACTCGATTTGGAGCGGTTTCTTATCGCTCCTTATCGCTCAGTCCCTATTCGCGATCCTGGATGGCGCGCGAACGCCTCCAGAGGAACTGGTGAATTCTGCCTCCACGCCCAAACCTTGCGGCCTGAACTGCAGAGGGACTAAGCCAACCAGCCTGGCTCAATCTTTCCCCAGTCACCTGGGATTATCCTGAGGATCGTTAGCTTCATTCGTGAGTTTGTCGCTGACGCTCTCAGTTCTTTCAATGAACTGCACAGACAATATCAATTTCCTCCGCACGAACAACGTTTTGTTATGCACAGATTATTAACCGAAGGCGCTGCTCCGACATCACTCCGAACGCTGCCAAACGCCCGTTAGCACAGCGTTTCAATGATAATGCGTGCGGTGGATAACTTCGGCAAAACTTGTTCGCAATTTGACCGTGAATAAGTTTTTTGTCGATTCACCGCAGAACCGCAGCGGTCACGCTGCCGAAACCTTATGCCTCAAACGGCATTAGATGTCTTGGCACGTTGGAAAGGTTTCACGTTTCTGCAGCCGTAAACCCTGCGGTCCGATGGTCAGGCGTTTTTTTGAGCTCTGAAAAATCAACAAAAAAGGCCGCTTCGCGAACGAAGCGGCCATCGAATACTTGGTCGATCTGTCAGGCCTTCGCTGGCTTGGCCGCCTTAGCGCGTTCTTTTTTGCGCTTCAAGTGGGCAGCGCGACGTTTTCGTTTTTCAACTTTGTTATATTGTCTTCCCATAAATCTTTACTTTGCGAATGCAATTGCGTTGTTTAGGCCAATATGATCATTCGACTCGCCCGGTTCAACACCTATTTGTTCACGCTCCTATTGAGTTCTGCAATAGGATGCAAAACGACCGAGCAACGGAAGCAGAGCAAAGAAGCTTCGACCATCCGTCTCTTCCTCGAAGTAAATCCTGATGCCAGCGGACGCAGTGGTGGTGTTCCTATTTATCGAAGCAATCCAACTCTGGTTAACGTAAATCGCGATCCATTCCTCACAGAAGTTGATGTCCAGGAGGCCGCCATCGTCGATGCCGACTACGGATTTGCGATCAAGATTCAATTCAACCGGCACGGATCGCTCGTTCTCGAAAACACGACCACAGCCTACAAAGGCCGGAGAATCGCCATTCAAAGCGACTTCACGGAGTCGCGGTGGCTGGCGGCGCCGATCATCCGGAACCGAATAAGCAATGGCGTTTTGGTTTTCACCCCGGACGCCACACGAGAAGAAGCCGAGCGGATTGCGCGTGGTCTCAACAATATCGCCCGCGAAATTCGCAAGCGGTCTCGCTTTTAACTCTTGGCTTCCGTGAATCTCATCGTTTTTGTCTGGTCATCCTTTTTCCTGGCGGTTCTGAATTTACCTCGATGGAATTCGTCCCAGGCGGCGCCGGTCTTTCTCTTCCCGACCGAGAATCGCGCCTTGTTAGAACCAGGAGGCGAGGAGCGCTTCTTTGTTGGGACCGTTGGCAAACCTTGGACCAGCGGGATGTTTGGTTGCGTTCGCACGGACGGACGCCAAATGCACGAGGGGATCGATATCAAATGCCTTCGCCGCAACAAACAGGGCGAGCCTATCGACAATATCGCAGCCACAGCCGGCGGAAGTGTCGCTTACATCAATAGCAAGCCGGGCCTTTCGAACTACGGAAAGTACGTCATCCTGAAGCACCGCATCGACGGCCTGGAAATCTATTCTACTTACGCCCACCTCAGCGAAATCGGCGGCCATCTTGAAATTGGCCGCAACGTCAAAGCTGGCGAGACGATCGGCGTGATGGGCCGCACCGCCAACACGCGCGAAGGAATCTCCAAGGAACGCGCTCATGTCCATTTCGAACTCAATCTATTCGTTAACGACCGTTTCCCTGACTGGTACGCGAAGACCTTTTCGGAACAACGCAACGACCACGGCGCATGGAATGGACAGAATCTGCTTGGCCTCGACCCGCGATTGGTTCTGCTCGCGCAATCCGAGGAAGGCAGCCGATTCAACGTATTGCGGTTTGTCCGTAACCAAGCGGAACTTTGCCGCGTGCTGGTGCGAGACACTTCTTTTCCGTGGTTGCGGCGATACACCGTATTGATCAAACGAAATGCCCTCGCCGAACGCGAAGGCGTTTCAGCTTATGAAGTCGCGCTTAACTACAATGGCCTTCCCTACCAACTCATTCCTCGAGCTCCGAGTGAAATCAAGGGAGGCGATCGTTTCCAGCTGCTTTCGGTCAACCACGAAGAACAACGCAAGCATCCGTGCCGTAATCTCGTGACGAAACGCGACAACCAATGGGAGCTCGCGCCTGCCGGGAAACGGCTTCTCGAACTTCTCGTCTTCTGACAGCCAGAACTTCACCTAAACGAGCCGCGGAGGAAACATCAGATATCTAATGGGAAGGTCCACCGGGTCATTTCTCTTCCCATCGGTTGTCATTGTGGGACTAAAGGCAGGGCGCGTCACTCCCGTGCGCGCCGAAACAAGGCCGGAAAACCAAGGCAATTTGCGGAAAACGGCGCGCACGGAGTGACGCGCCCTGCCCAGATCTGCCAAAACGAACTGCTGTTCTCTTCCTCTTCTCGCTTGCGCTCCACTGCTCCACCCGCTATTTGTCTCCGGCTAATTTATGAATTATACGATTTCACGCCGCGCAGCTGCCCTCTCACCGTCACTAACGTTGGCCATCGATGCCAAGGCCAAGCAAATGAAGGCCGACGGACAGGATGTCGTCGGTTTCGGCGCTGGCGAGCCGGACTTCGACACTCCGCAGCACATCAAAGATGCCGCGGCCAAAGCGCTCGCGGAGGGTTTCACGAAATACACTCCGAGCAGTGGCATCCCCGAACTTCGCCAAGCCATCGCCGATAAGTTTAAGCGGGAAAACGGCCTTGCCTACAAGGCATCGCAAATCATCGTCTCCTGCGGCGGAAAGCATTCCTGCTACAACATCATCCTCGCTACCTGCCAGGAAGGTGACGAAGTCATCATTCCTTCCCCGTACTGGTTGAGTTACCCGGAGATGGTCAAGCTGGCCAGCGCGACGCCCGTGATCCTGCAGACCACCGATAAAACCGAGTTCAAGGTGACGCCGGATCAATTGCGCAACGCTATCACACCGAAGACGCGGCTCTTCATTCTGAACTCACCGAGCAATCCCACCGGTTCAGTTTATTCGCCCGATGAAGTCAAAGCCCTCGGCGACATCTGTGTTGAGAAGGGCGTGCTCATTATGAGCGACGAGATTTACGAGCATTTGCTTTACGATGGAGCCACCCACAAGAGCGTCGCGAGCTTCTCCCAGGGACACTTCGATCACACAATCATCGTGCATGGGTTTGCCAAGGCCTGGAGCATGACTGGTTGGCGCCTCGGTTTTCTGGCCGCGCCCGAGCCAATTGCCAAAGCGATCGATGCCGTCCAAAGCCACAGCACGAGCAACCCTACTTCATTTGCCCAAAAAGGCGCCGTTGCCGCGCTGACCGGTTCCCAGGAACACCTCAAGAGCTGGCTGGCCGAGTATGACCGGCGGCGCACGTACGCTTGGAAAAAACTCAATAGCATTTCGGGCATCAGTTGCGTGAACTCGAAGGGCGCGTTCTATCTGTTTCCGAACATTTCCAAGACAGGTCTTAACAGCACCGAATTCTGCGCAAAACTGCTCGATAAGGAGAAAGTTGCAGCGGTGCCTGGAATTGCCTTCGGCGCCGACGAGTATCTGCGCATTAGCTACGCGACCAGCATGGCGAATATCGAGAAAGGACTCGATCGCCTGGAACGGTTCTGCAAAAGCTTGGCCTAAAGTTCGAGATAGGCAGGACAGTGCGTCCGCCTGTCCTCAGAACAACCGGCGTATTTGAGGACAGGCGGGGACTCACTGCCCTGCCAGGGAGTCTTTCCTCGAGCCTCATCTTTCGCGCTCAATGTTGATCGACAAATATCCGAGACGCTTAAAAGCGACTCAAATGTTAGTGGTCGCCACGCTTTTTTGGGGCCTCAGCTTTCCGGTCATGAAAGCCCTCGGGATGTCGCAGCAACAACTCTTGCCGCAGGCGAGCAGTTGGTTCATCAGCAGCAGCGCGATTACGATGAGGTTTACCCTCGCTGCGTTGATCATGCTGGTTTGGTGCCGGCGATCCCTGCGCCAGATCACACACATGGAGATTTGGCAAGGCGTCGGCCTAGGCATTCTCAACGGCGCGGGAATCCTGATGCAGATGGATGGCCTCGCCTACACGTCCGCTTCGACGTCAGCCTTTTTGACCCAATGCTCTTGTTTATTTATCCCGGTCTTCGTTGCGTTTCGGGACCGCCAATGGCCTTCCATGTTAATCGTGGTTTGTTGCTTCCTCGTCGTAATGGGAGTCGCGATCCTAGCAAACCTTGACTGGCAAACGGTACGGCTGGGCCGTGGAGAAGTGGAAACATTAATTGGCGCCGTTCTCTTCGCCGGGCAGATTCTCTGGCTCGAACGGCCCCTCTTCCGCGGCAATAGAGTGGATCATTTCTCGCTGGTCATGTTTGCCGTCATCGCCCTCGTGTGTTTGCCGGTCTCGCTGCTCACCACGAATCGCGTGGCGGATTGGGCGGTGGTTTATAGTTCCCCCGCCGCGCTCGCATTGACGGCCTTGCTGGTGCTCTTCTGCACAATGATTGCGTATGTGCTGATGAACTACTGGCAACCGCACGTTTCAGCTTCTGAAGCGGGCTTGATTTACGGAACTGAACCAGTCTTTGCGAGTCTGTTTGCGCTCTTTCTGCCGGCGTGGCTGTCGGCGTTGGCGGAGCTGAATTATCCCAACGAGCAGTTGACCTGGAACCTCGTCGTGGGAGGCGGCCTCATTACACTCGCAAACCTTCTCATCCAATCCAAAGCCGCCCTTGCCGGCAAGTCGAACTCCGCTTCGGTGGGACTCGCCTTGGAATAGGCGCGAATTCGAATCTACTCTGTCTTGCCCTACGGCTGCTCCTGCTTCGGAATACGTTCGTCGGGCGCCTTGCTCACAATCGTGATCGGTGTGGGTGGCTCGTTCGGTGAGGCCCCTTGAACCTAACCACAAACGCAGGGTGTGTTTCTTGTACCCCACGAACCATCGGCTTTGTCCCGTCTTGAGCGTGCGACCGCCCAGAGCCGCCCGAGCTGCGGAGTATTGCCCGGTGCTTTTTTTTGAAGCCCAGACAAGCCGCCGGCAAATCGGCAGCGTCAATCAACCCGACCGAACGTTGCCTCCACACATAAGGATCGATCAGCGGTTGGACCAAATGTAGATTGATCCGCCGCAGTCCCGCCACTCCCACACGCTCTCGGAACTCGTGCAACACGCGCACGCCAGGCACTTCGGTTTGGCGGCGCAGACCGGCGAACTTTCGCCAAGCCCGCTGCTCTGGGAGCATCTTTACCAGCAGGTTCAACGAATGGACCGGGGAGAGCAGACTCAACAGGTGCACCCGGTAGAGTTGGGCCGCCGTATAGGTCCGGCGTCTGCCGCCGGTGCAATGGTTGGGCCAGCAGTGGTTGATGAACTCATCGGGAACGAACGGAGCCAGCAGTTCGAGCAGTTCGGCCGTGCCGGTCGCCGGAAGATGGGAATTCACGCACGACAGACTATCCTTCTGAACCTACCTTGTCAGCGAGGACGCCACTTCCCCACATTTTCCGTCGTATCACTCTTGTTCTGTAACCCTTGCTGAAACTTTCGCAACACCCTCTACAAGGCAATTGCAAGCTGTTTTTTTGTTTCCATGGTCACAGCGGAAAAATTGCAGCCGTTCAAAACCAGCGAGTTGACCTTATGAAATTCCGCCGACCGTGGACGGACGCTCCGGATCTGGTCGGCCACCCACCGCATGTTCGCCATCGAATTCTGGTGAGGAGGAAGTTCGTTTCCCAACGGCCGAAAGTAACACTCGAACATTTTGTAGTAAGCGCCCACAAAATTCGTGTCCAGCCGCACCGCCTCGGTCAAATAGTTGAAGGCCTCTGGTGCCCCTTCGCGTGTCATGTGGTTCCACTTCCACTCCGCGCGCTTGTAGAGCTTCAATGCTTCAGGATGACTGGAAACGGGTTGATTTCGATTCAGACCACGGGTGGCCAAGACCGCCGCTGATGCGACCAGTGCCAAGAGAATCACTGCCAGTGCCAGTTTCTGCGCCAGCTTCCGGGCGGAGGCGAATGCATGTTTCCATTTCACGGATTCGCCGCGCTGCATGAGTTGAAGATCGTCCGCCATGGTCTCGGCCTTCCGATAGCGCTGTGTCGAGTCGGTAGCGCAGGCTTTGAGCAGAATCGCGTTGAGTTCGAGCAGGCGGGCGTGGTCGGGGCGTGAAGCGACATCGGCGAGGCAATAGGCAGCAGCGCCATTACTTGCGGATCCTCGGTTACAGCGATTCCACTTTGGTATTATATGGTTTGAATGTGGCTCTTAAAGCCAACTATTACCCCACTCAGTTCCCGATACCGATTTCCGTCAGATAACCGGTCACTTCGCAAAACGGAAGCAGCGTGATGTCCTTGTGCAGCTTCGCCCGACGCGTGCCGGGATACACAACCGCAAGCGAATCGAGGCCGAGGTCCGCCACGGCGATGTCCATGGATTTGGTGGCCTGCGGAGCGTCGCCCCACTTGATCTCGAAGCCGTGCCGCTGGCGATCCCGGACGAGCAGGAGATCCAGTTCCGCCCCCGAGTGCGTCGCCCAGAAATAGCCGCGCCAATCTGGCGCGTGCCGCAAGATGTGTTCGATGGCGAGTCCCTCCCACGAAGCGCCGCACTTGGGATGCGACAGCAATCCCTTCAACGTCACAATGTCCAGTAGTCGATGGAGGATGCCCGAATCGCGCAGGAGCACCTTGGGCGCGCGCACCTGGCGTTTGGAAAGATTTTCGAACCACGGCGGAAGCTGGCGGACCAGAAAAGCGCCGGAAAGGATGTCGAGATAACGCCGGGTGGTGACATCGCTCACGCCGAGCGAGCGGCCAATCTCGGATGAATTCCACGTCTGGCCGTGATAATGCGCCACCATGGTCCAAAACCGGTCCAGCGTGAGCGCTGGCAAGCCAAGGCCGAGCTGGGGCAGATCGCGTTCGAGGTAAGTCCGGATGAAACCACGATGCCAGGAGAACGCATCCGCATCCGTGGCGGCGAGGAAAGCGCGCGGGAAACCGCCCCGCAGCCAGAGTCGGCGCCAGTGACGATGGCCGGTCTCCGCCAGATCGAAGCCGCTCAACTCGATGAACTCGATCCGGCCCGCGAGGGTTTCGGAGGACTGTTGGAGCAAGCCAGGGGAGGCGCTTCCTAAAACAAGGAACCGGGCCGGACGGCCAGGACGATCCGCCAGCACTCGCAGGATGGGGAACAACTCCGGGCGACGCTGCACTTCATCGACCACCACCAGGCCAGCCAGTCCGTCCAGCGTCGCTTTGGCATGTTCGAGGGCGCGGAGATCGTCCGGGTCTTCAAGGTCAAAATAGTGGGCCTCGCGGGACGATTTGGCGATCTGACGCGCGAGCGTCGTCTTGCCCGCCTGCCGGGGCCCAAGCAACGCCGTCACGGGCGAGCGGGCCAGCGCCACCGTCACGGCCTGTTTTAGCGCATCCCGGTCAAGCAATTTCACGGTGCGAGCTTACCTTGAAAATCCAAATCTCAAAGTCGAAATTTCAATTTCTTGAACATGCAATGAAAAACAACCTCACGTCGACGGGCTCGCTTGCGGGCCCCGTTGCATCCGCTCCTGTCGTCACGCCCCGCGCACAGATTCCTTGAACTGGATGAAGAGCGCAAAAGAAAGAGCGATGGTGGACATTACGCAACTCCAGCACGACCATTATTTAGTGACCCGCTTTCGCGTCAGCAATGACACATAGATTTTGCGCCTGTTGCGTGAGACAAAGAGGTTTTCTACTGCGTGAATCCGGCTCAGCACCTGCGGCGGAGTTTAGCAGCCCGCGCGGCTTCTCAAAGCTTAAACCATAACTCTTCGATCGAGGCCATCCTTGGCGCGCTCGACTTCCCGCCGCAACAGCCGGGCGACGCGGCTCTTGGCCATATAGACCGCCGCCATCGTCGTGCCCACCGCGCGGGCCGTTTCCGCCACCGACAAGCCCTGCCTGGTGTGGAGATCGAACATTTGAAACGGCTTCACACTGACCTGCGCTTTGACTCGCTCCAGCGCCGCGCGCAAGACGTGGTGCTCCCATTCAGCGCTCCAAATCCCTTCCAGCCGATCTCCCGCGGGATCCGGGACACGATGCAATGGCGCCGTGCCCGTGTCTTCATCGAAGGGTGGCGCGGGCGACTCGCCCAACCCAATGGCCTGGCGCTTCCGCGCCCGAAACTGATCGCCAATCCGCCAGCGCGCCCGCCCGAGCAGCCACGACTTGAACGACCCACGCCGCGGATCAGCGTCGAAATCCCCGATCCGCCGCGCCACGCCAATCACCGTTTCCTGCACCACCTCCTGTGCTTCGGCATCATTCAGGCCCGCCTTGCGGGCGAGGTTGGAGATCAACTCCCAGTAACTCTCGAAAAACTCGCGCCAGCCTTCGGCGTCATCCCAGCGCTTGAGCCGCAGGAGAAGACTGTGGCGGGTGGGTTGGGAATCTTCAGCGCGCGGCGACATGATGATCGGCGGTGGTTCGGCAACAGTCTGCACAAGCTGACCACGCGCTGACGAGGGTGAATTTAACAGGAAAAAACCGCAGCGCCCAAACTCTGAAACTCCAAGCTTTCCAATCCGACCAGCCCCCGCCAGAGTGCGCGCTGTGAGCGCGCCTCTGGACTTCCTGAAAATCTTCGCCGCCCAATTGCGCGGCGCGGGCATCGAATTCGCCATTACCTCGGGCATGGCCTGCGTCCATTACGGTTTGCAGCAGACCACGAAGGATTCGGATTGGATCATTCCGCACGAAGACCTCGACAAATTGCGCGCGATGTTCGTGCGGCTGGAAGGCGAACTCCCGCCCTGGCGCGTGTCGTACCGCCAGATTTGCGGCGCGCCCCTCGACGCCGAATGGATGCAACACGGCTGGACGAGCCATCTCTCGATCTGGGACACCGCCGGCTCGGTCGAGCACAAGGTTGATATCTTTAGCAAACCGCCGCGGGTGAAGCCGGAGGAAATGAGCGTCGATCCCGATGGCTGGGTCTCACGGCACGTCGTGGCGCAGATGAAGAAGACTGATCGCGACAAAGACTGGCCCATTGTCGATGGCCTTGGTCGCTGGCTTTGGGGAAAGCGAATCGAAACGGGTTTGCTCCACATTACGGATCTGGCCGAATTGCGTGCCGCTTGGAATCAAGCAGCGCCTCCGGCCCGCGAACGCATGGCAGTTCGCCGGCCATTGCTCAGACTGTTGGCGCAAGAGCCGCCTGTTTCAGATGCGGAACTGCGTTTGATGGTCGCACTGGAGCGGATGGTTTGGGAAAGGGTCAACGAAAAGCGGCACAGTCGCTTCACGCGCTCCTGGCGGCATTTTTATCGAGCCTGGCGGCGCGAAGAGAATTGGCGATGGCCGACCGAAGAACCCTTCGAGCGGCAACACCAGCGTCTGGCTCAAGCCGCGCATCGCCACGCGCTGCCGGCCAACCCGCTGGCTGAGATTTCCAGGGAAGAACTCGTCGGGGCTGCCGTGCAAGAGTTGCGCAGCGGAGATCGGTTCTCCGAAAAAGACATTGCCGCCGTGCTCCCTCCCGTGGCAGAACTACTGCCATGAAGTTCCGAGTGGTGCCAGCCGAACCGGACACGCCGATGCCGGAGGAATACTACGAAGTTCTTGAGCGCACGATGGGCGAAGAGGCCGCCGCCTGGTCCCGCCTGCCGCGCGAAGAGCGCGAAAAGGAACTCCGCTGGTATCACGAAAATTTCTTCACCTCCGACGATCTCGCCGTCTGGCCGCCGGAACTCGGTGATCCCTCCAAAGTGCCGGAAGAGTGATGGTCTCATTCCACCTTCCGCTTCGTGCCCGTTCGAGCCTCAGCCGGAGGCGACGCACAGCTTCAGACCCAGCGCGTTGAGCACCGCGTTCAAGCTGCTGAGGCTTGGGTTGCCGCGCCGGGAAAGCTGGCGATACAGACTCTCCCGGTTGAGCTTGGCGCGGCGGGCCGTTCGGGCCATGCCGCCCTGCGCTTCGACCACGTCGCAAAGTCCTTGAAGAAAAATCTCCGGCCCTTCGGCGTAACAGGCCGTCAAATACTTCGCCGCCTGTTCGGAGTCGCTGAGATGATCTTTGAGTATGGTTTCAAATTTCACTGATTTCACTGCATTTTTCATGTCTCACCTGTCTCACGTTGTCGATAGTCATGCCAGTATTGTTTCGCCAGCCCAATATCCCGGTCCTGAGTCCGCTTGTCGCCGCCGCAGAGCAGAACGGCCACGGTCAGCCCGCGCTGGCCGAAATAAACTCGGTAGCCTGGGCCATAATCCACGCGCAGTTCGGACACGCCCTCGCCCACCGGCTTGCAGTCACCCAAATTGCCCCGTCGCATCCGCCCCAAGCGGGCAAGAATGCCGGCCACCGCGTTCTGATCCCGCAAGTCGTGCAACTACTCATTGAAAGGCACACAACCTTCGCGAGTGCGAAAAGCGACGACTTCTTTGGGCGTGCCCTGCCTAATTGTGTGTAGCTTTTACGCTACGCGATGTCCACAAAGTGCTTTGGTTTATCTGGCTTATGTGGCTTATGGCTTATCAGAAATCTTCCGCGTTTTCGCAAAATTCTTGTTAAGTCCGCCCGGTTCGTTGCGTGGTCAGCTTGTGAACACGCTCGATTCCGAAATGCCAATACAAGGCCGAAAGAACTCCGAATTCCGAACGCGGGGCATTCCGCACTCCGCGCTCCGTCTTCCGCAATGGATTCACCCTCATCGAACTCCTCGTCGTCATCGCGATCATCGCGATTCTGGCCGGGATGTTGTTGCCCGCGCTGGGGAAGGCGAAAGCAAAGGCACAGGGCATCTCCTGCTTGAACAACCTTCGCCAGATGGGGCTGGCCTGGGTGCTGTATGTCGGCGACAACCAGGACCGCATCCCGCCCAACGCGGCCAATGATTCCTGCAGCCGCACCACCGAGTGGGTGCGCGGTTGGCTGCGGTTTGCCAGCGATCATCCGGACAACACCAACACGGTGTTCCTGACCGAGAGTTCGCTCGGCCCGCATCTGGCGAACCTCGACGTCTGGCGATGTCCGTCCGATCCATCCACCACGCGTGGTGGCAACTCGCGCGGTCTCCTGCGGAAACGCGTTCGCAGCGCCAGCATGAACGCCTTCATGGACGGCAGCACGCTTCAGTATCCGAACGAACCGTGGGTGGTATTTCGCAAGGCGACCGACATCCCCGCGCCGACGCAGATGTGGGTGTTGCTGGACGAGCGGCTGGACTCGATCAACAACGGCTTCTTCGTCCCGCCGGTCAAAGGCGTCTTCACGCAGGACACAGCCAAGTATGCGTGGAGCGACGTGCCGGGCAGCTACCACAACGGCGCGTGCGGATTGAATTTCGCCGACGGCCACTCGGAGATTCACCCCTGGCGGGACACGCGGACGAAGCCGCCGGTCAAGCCGGGCGTCGAAATCGCCCGGAATTTCGACAACGCCACGCCATCGCCCGGCAACCAGGATGCATACTGGCTGGGCATTCGGAGCACCGTGTTGAAAAACCAACCATGAACCTAAAAACAGGAGTTGCCCTGAACAGAAGGCAGCAAAGGAAACGGAGGCAGAGTATGCAAAGCGTTTGCAGTGACCGGATCGATCGCCCTGGTGGCGAGCGCGGCTTGACGGAGAAGAGCGGCGAAAGTCCCCGCTTCTTCGTTCGCTTCGTAAACTTCTGTAAATCCCAAACGCATTTTCGGATGAACCACTCGGTGAAAACACTCGCCGCATTCGTGGCCGCCTTATGGCTCGCGTCACCAGCCTCCGCTCAACCAGCTTGGGTCTTGGACCCGGCGTTCCGGCCTTCGAATCACGACTCCTGGTGGCGGGATACATGGGCCGATCTCGTTGCCGGACGGGAGGGTCATCGTGTTGGGAGACTTTCACGCGATCAATGGTGTGCCGCGCTACAACGCGGCACGGCTGCTGCCAGACGGACGGGTGGACGAAAGCTTTGATCTCGGACCAAGCTTCAATCCACGCTACTGGAGTTCTTCCGATATCCAGGCCAATGGCCAGGTGATCGTAATGAGCGGTCAAAACCTGTATCGCCTCGCAAGACAGGGAGAAGCGGTAGGGGACTACCGCACTCCAAGGCGCTTCGCGAATGACCAGGCCGGTCGCGAAGTCCGCCAGGTCTTGGACTGCGCCAGTCCTCTGGCGCTTTCGGGTGAGGACGTGGGAAGGAAGGGGCGTCCTGCTCTGTCAGAGTGCGCTCTCCGTGTCGGAGCAAGAGCGGTAGAGGACTACCGCACTCCAAGACGCTTCGCGAATCACGAGGCCGCCGCGAACTCCGCCAGGTCTTGAACGCTCATCAACAGCCGCGCCTTCCAATGCGTCGTGCCAGGTCAGTCTCACTCCGCCAGCCCAACCTTCGTCAGCATCTCCACGAATCGCGGATCGTCGCGCAGCGGATCCCAGATCGGCTCCACCTTCAGCCGCATCAATTCGCGACTGCGATCCTTCAGTGCGGTTTGCAGGTGCTGAATCGCCCGCTCGCGGTCGCCGAGCCCCGCACAGATCATCGCGAGATGCGTGGCGTTGACGTAGCCCAGATTCCTCAACGCTTCTACTTGATCGAGGAGTACACCCAGTTGGTGTTCAGCGACCAGAGCTTCTGGGCCTGGGCCTGGGCCTCGGGATAGCGCCGCTCGAAGCGAATATTTCGGAGTAGTCGTCGTTGAAATACGGGTTGTTCGGCGCGCGTTGCATGGCCAGTTCCTGTTCGGTGCGCTCCTCCGTGAGTCTGCCTTGGTAGCGGAACAAGTCCGCGTAGCGGCTGCGCCAGCCGGCCGCCTCCGGTTCGAGGGCGATGGCGCGCTCCAACGCCTCCCGCCGCACGTGATCGGCCCATTCCGCGTCCCAGAGCCGCTCGAAGTCGGGATCGACTTCGGAAACATCTGTCATTCGCGCCTCTGAAGCGCCCTGGTCCGCATCCGTGTGCTCCTCCGTCGGAGCGCCGATCGCCGAGTCGGCGTGTCCCGACATGGCCTCATCACGCTCGCGCAGGTTCGGAGACCGGCGTTCCGGGCGGTTATCCGGTGCGGGCGCGCGAAACTGATCCGCGATGCGCCAGCGCGCTTGCTGGTAGAGCCAGGCGCGAAACGAGCCGCGCCTTCCCGCGTGCTCGAATTCCCCGATCTTTTTCGCCACCGCGATCAAGCACTCTTGGGCTACTTCGTCCGCCTCGGCATCGGGAAGCCCTGCCTTGCGCGCGACATTGCGGAGCAGTGGCGGGTAATCATGATCAAATTCGCGCCAGGCCGTCTGCTGACGCCAATCCCTCAGCCGCGCCAGCAGGCTCGGCCGGTTCGCCAGTGAACTTTCGGTTTCCGTCTGCACGATAAGCATCACTCTGAAAACGGGTGAACGGAGCGGAGTTTAACAAGGAATCTGGTTTCAGCCAACCCAATGGCTCGCCGGGTGACTGAGAAACTCCTCCAACGGAACTCCCTGTCCGCCGACCAGCAGCATGCGCTTGGGTTTGAATCGGTGCGAAAACGCTTCCATACCTGGTAGGGACTCGCGGCGGCGGCCACTTTTTACTTCGATGGCCACCGTGGACTTTCCTTGGCGCAGAATGAAGTCCACCTCGTGATTGCGCTCCCGCCAGTAATTGAGTTCGATCCCGACACCGCCGCCCGTGTTAAACAGATGAGCACCCACGCAGGATTCGACCAGCCGCCCCCAGTAGTCGCCATCTTGCCGGGCTTCCTTGAGACTGCGGCTATCCTGCGCCGTCATGAGCGCCGTGTTGAGCACTTGCAGTTTGGGGCTTGAACCGCGTTGGCGGACCAGGCCGCGGGAATATTTCTCCAAGCCGGCGAGCATTCCTGCGCCTTCGAGCAGTTCGAGGTAATGAGCAAGGGTCACCGTATTCCCGGCATCCGTGAGCTGTCCGAGCATTCTTTGGTAGGACAGAATCTGACCGGAATAGCCACAACCGAGATGGAACAGGCGGCGAAGCAACGCCGGCTTGTCCACACGCGTAAGCAGAAGAATGTCGCGTGAAATCGTCGTTTCGATGAGTGAATCGACGATGTAACGCCGCCAGCGATCCGGCGAGTCGGTGAGCTCCGCGGAGCCGGGATAAGCGCCGTAGAAAATGTATTGCTCCATCGTCCAGCCGAACGCCTCGCGCATCTCGGTGAACGACCAATGGGGAACGCGGATAATCTCGAAACGCCCGGCCAGGCTTTCCGTAAGCCCGCGCTGGATGAGCAGCGGCGCGGAACCCAGCAGCACAACCTTGAGTGGCAGACGTGCGTGGGTGTCGGCATCCCAAAGCAGCTTCACGATGTCTGGCCAGCCGGAGACCTTCTGTACTTCATCCAGCACCAGCAAGGCGGAGGACTTGATGTCCCGCGCTTTGAGGCGGGCGATATCCCATTGCTGCTCGATCCAGATGCGGTCGCGGAGCGTCGGTTCATCGGCCGACGCGTAATGCGCGGGGAGTTTCGCGGCTGCCATGACCTGCTGGGCAAGCGTCGTCTTGCCCGTCTGCCGCGGGCCGGCCAGCACCTGAATGAAGCGGCGCTTTTCCTTCAACCGCCGGAGCAACTCGGCGTGGAGCGTTTGGCGGATCATACAGTTTACTCAGTTGACTGAGTATATTCACTCACGTACCTGCTGTCCGTCAACTCTTCGACTCTCCAAACTTCTTTGTTAAGTCCGCCCAGCCCGGCTCGTTCTCAGGATAGAACACGTTCAATCGACATGATCTCAATCGAAACAACTCGCTCGGCTGTCCGGCCTTGAATGGTTGTCCAAGCTCTGCTCATGGGAATGCTTGTACCCGCACTGGCGCAGACGAGCTTCACGAAAATCACAACCGGCAGCCCTGTCACCGATGGCGGCATTTCCTGGGCGGCAGCCTGGGCAGATTACAACAACGACGGCTTCCTCGACCTAATCGTTGCGAACGGCGGAGGATTCCCTGCGCTCAGCCAGAACAACTTTCTCTATTTGAAGGATGGAAAGAGCAATTCATGGATCAAGGTCCCCTGCGTCGGTACGGTTTCCAATCGCAGCGCCATCGGCGCAAAAGTGCGAGTGAAGACCACCATCGGTGGCAGTTCTATCTGACAAATGCGCGAGATTTCGCACGGAAGCGGCTCGAGCAGTTCTCCACTGGAAGCTCACTTTGGGCTGGGTGATGCGAAGAATGTTGAGACGATTCGCATCGAGTGGCCTTCGGGCACGACGCAGGAATTTCAAAACGTGGCCGGCAAACAGTATTTGATCGTGACCGAGCCAGCGCGACTGGTGGCCACTTCGTCGATCGGCGTCCCGTAATTCAGCCTTCAGGGCGGACGCGGCCTGCAGTACGACATTCAGACCTCAGACGATCTGAGCACGTGGTCGCCACTCGGCACGTTCACCATCACCAATACCGATGGCACCGCCCTGATCACGGACACGAATCCACCACCGGCGTCAGACCGCCGATCTTACCGCGCCGTGTTGCGCTGAACCATGCCTCCAAACTCAAAAACCTCCGGAGCGCTCGAAGTGACGAGGCCCAAAGTTTCCAAGCTGAGTGCTTTCCATGCCAGGTTTTGGACTGCGCCAGTCCTCTGGCGCTTTTGGGAAGGCAGCCATCCAAAGCGGCAGAGGACTGCCGCAGTCCAAGACGCTGGCGCGCCAACGCGTGCCTCAGTCAGTTCATGGTCCCAATGCGCGCGCGAAGCGGATGAAGGCTTGCATGAGCCTCCGGGTATGTAGTCCCGCCTACAGGCGGCAGCATTGGCTGGTAGCGAAACCGGATTCGCGGATGGCATTTGCACCGGCTGAAGCCGGGACTCCATACCACAACAGCCGGTTCATGGGCGTAATGCGCGAAAATGTGGTTCGGAGAAATCCCAAAAAAGTGAGCCTCCTCACGCCGGCGGCTGCGCGCGCCTTCACTTTGATCGAACTGCTGGTGGTGATCGCGATCATCGCGATCCTGGCGGCGCTGTTTCTCCCCGCGTTGAACCGGGCGAAGGGGTCCGCCAAATCTGCCGGGTGCAAGAGCAATTTGCGGCAGATCGGAATCGGACTCCGCCTCTATGCGGATGACCATGCCGTCTATCCGCACGGCTATGAGATCCCCATAAACACGGGATACACCTACACGGGGTGGGATGAACTTCTGCTCCCCTCTTGCGGTGGCAACACGAACCTGTTCCGGTGCCCATCGGGCGACCCCTGGTTCCTCAGCTACAACTACAATTCACTCGGAACCGACTTCAGCGGGCTTGAGCACAAAAATCTCGGCTTATCCGGGGACTTAGTCGTTCCCGATCCGCGCGCTTCAGTTGGCCGAGATCGTACGAACCTCGCAACTCTCAATACCGTAGCCGTTATGGCCATCCGCTAGACATTGCACTTTTCTGCGATGGCCATGTGGAATCGAGCAATCCCGATTTGATGCCGAAAACGACCCGTAACTGGACCAATTCCAACGGCTCATCGGGCAGCTACTTGGTTTTCAAACCCGACGCCGCCTACGCCAAACGCTGGAACAACGACAACCAACCGCGTCCGGAAAACTGGCCGAAGAACTAGAATTTCGTGCGCTTTGAAAATGTCAGTTGCAGTCTCCGTTTACTTTGCGCACCACAGTTTGTTCGTCAGCTCAGTCCAGCGTTTGTCCGAGCGCAACCGGTCGAAACTCGGAGTGATGTGAATGAAAAACGCGAACTCCGTCGGAATCTCCCTGAATGCCCGTTCAAGTGAGTCAAATGCTGCGTCGACATTGCCCAACTCGGCGTGAGCAACCGCGAGTGCCATAAAACTCTTGGCGCCGCTGCTGGCATTTTCAAATTCGAGCCTTGCTTGCCAATAACCCTTGGGGCCGCGTTGTTGAAACGCATTCTTCAGCGCGTCACATCGGGCATTCACTTGATCGGGGTTTTCTCCTTGCAACAATGCTCCCTCGCGTTCTTGCTCAATCGATTTCAGATAGTCGCCTTTTCCCCGATAGGCGTTGGCGAGATTCACGCGCTGGAGCCGTCCGCGAATGGTGGGCGACGACACTGCGATCAACGGCTCAAACTTCCGAATCGCCCGATCGTATTGGCGCGACCAAAGGAACACATTGCCCGCGTGCCGAAGTCGTCTGACCGAACGAGATTCGATGCGCAGCGCTTTTTCGATCATGGTCACGGCTTCCTCCCAACGTCCCATTTGGGCAAGGATCAAAGCCGAGCTCACCATCGTGTCCTCGGAGCGAGGATTCAGTTCCAAAGCGAGTTGACGCTCCTTTTCGGCCGCAGACCAATCAAGTTCAAACAGCAACTTTACGGTCGCGAGCGCGAAGTGAGCCTCGCTCAACTGTGGATCGAGAAAAACTGCCCGCGCTGCTCTGTCGCGAGCCTTCGGCAGCATTTGTCCACCGGAAGAGTCCATCAAAACATACGTGAGCGACAACTGCGCATACGCGGCGGCGAACTGCGGATCGAGCTCGACCGCGCGTTCGAAATACCTGGCAGCCTGGGCAGGACTCTCCTGAGACACCGTGTGCATGGCAATCAAACCAGCATCGTAGGCTTCTTTGGCGGCGCTGTCTTTCGAGGGCTTGACATGGGGTGCGCTTGATTTCCAAGGGCTGAGGTAAACAGCCGTCAACAGAATCGCGCAGGAACCGATCGGCAACGCGAACCTCTTCCCGAAACTCAGAGATCGTTGCCAAGCCTGCCGGCATTTCACCGAGCGACCTGCGTGCAGCAGTTCCAGGTCGGCGCGGAGCGTGCGAGGCGTGTAGCGGTGGGCGTCCTCGCCTGCCGTAGAGCCGGGCGTCCCGCCCGGCGGAATTGGCGTGAGGCGGAGCGATTTGGCTGGGCCATCTGCGCGCAGGCCGGGCGGCAAGATGCCGCCCTCTGCGGCAGGCGAGACGCCCGCCGCTACGACTCCATCGGCGAGTTCCATCACGTAATAAAACCCCGCCCCATCCGGGAGCAGTCCGAGCGTGAGGATATCCACCAGACCCTCGTGCGCGCGAGAGATCGGCTCGAATTCTTGCAGTCCCTTGAACTCGCGCTCGAACGAATCCGCCGACGCGTGCGCGTCGCGCCGGACGAGCTTTGCCGCGCGCAATGTGCCGACGACGGTTCGCGCCAGCCACACTTCGCCATACGCGCCGCCACCGATGCGACGGATCAGTTCGTGATCGGATACGAGCGTTGCAAGGTCGATGTTCTCCCATTGCACGCCAAATAGTTGTCGAATTCGGAAACAGCGCGCAACCGAAGGCACGGGCACACTTGCGTGCTGGGGTGTTTGCAAAGCGATCATGCGGACACAGAAGCCGCTGAATCTGATCTTCGCTTTCGCCAGGGTGTTAGATAGAGGCCATCCAGCCTGCCAGTTTGTTCTAGTGTGGGACAGAACCATCCTAGCCTACCGAAGTCCTTTCAGATACATCACGCTCTCATGAACATTCATCGGACACCGCTTCTGCTTTGGTTCATTCTTGGGATAGTGGCTGTCGTATTTGGAACCCCGGGTTCTCTGCGTGCAGCGGATGCGGCTGTTCCCGCCCCGCAATGGCAGGAGGTCGAACTCACCTTCACTGCTTCGCGCGATACGGCCAATCCCTACACGGATACCGAAGCCTGGACGGAGTTCACCCACGAGGACGGCACGAAACTGCGCCGGCCGATGTTCTGGGACGGTGGCCGAACGTTTCGCGTTCGCTTCGCCTCGACCAAAGCCTCCGGCGCCTGGCGCTGGACTTCCTCCGACCGCGACGGCGATGGCGGCTTGAACGGAAAGTCCGGGACACTCGCCGCCGCACCCGCGGCGTCGGCGCCCGCGACGATCTTCACGCGGCACGGTTTCTGGAGCATCCCGCCGGGCGGCCGGAATCTGATTCATGCGGATGGTCGGGCGCGGTTGTTGTGCGCGGACACTCCCTGGGCCCTGCCGTGGCGGGCGACCGTCGAACAGGCGGAAATCTACGCTCGCGACCGCCAGGCCAAGGGCTTCAATGCCGCCCTGCTTATGACCGTGCAGCCGGACATGGACTGCAAAGGGCCACGCTCGCGCATGGAGGACCTGGGCTTCGACGTCGGGTTCGAGGATTTGCCAAAGGGTGCCTTGCGCCAGTTGCGCCCCGAGTATTTCCAGATGTTCGACCGGCTCACCGGCATTCTCGTGGCGCATGGCATCGCGCCGGTTTACCAACCGGTCTTTCACGGTTACGGCTGGAAGGGCCGCCGCGTGGCCGGCAACGTCGTCAGCGCGGAGGACTACGCCCGCTACTGCCGGTATCTCGTCGCGCGCTACGGCGCCCGGCCCGCGATCTGGCTGGTGGGCGGTGATGGCCCGGCGACGGATCCGGCGATCGTCGCTCAGTTGGATCGCGCAGGGCAGGAGATCGAGAAATGGGATGCCTACCGCCAGCCGACCGGCATTCACTATTCGCCGCACGCGCTGTATCGCACCCATCAGGACAAGGCCTGGCTCGACTTCCAGTGGTGCCAGACCGGTCACGGCGGCGAGCATGTGCCGGAACGTGTGGCCGACATGTGGCGCAACACACCCGTCAAAGCGGTGGCCAATGGCGAACCGACCTACGAGAACATCGCCAAGACCGGCCGGGGTGCGGGTTGGTGGCAGGGTCACGAGGCGTGGTGCAATCTGACCGCTGGCGGGACGATGGGAT
>Ga0194119_10000696_pt1 | contig 63636 bp, 30 predicted proteins | sample TA2MahC100mmetaG_FD_148620 | JGI IMG/M metagenome (GOLD analysis project Ga0194119, IMG submission 148620) | Freshwater microbial communities from Lake Tanganyika, Tanzania - TA2015018 Mahale Deep Cast 100m | ecosystem: Environmental > Aquatic > Freshwater > Lake | place: Tanzania: Lake... | reverse complement strand
GGTTGATATGACCACTGCCACGGGGCGTGTCGAGGGTATCGAGGTTGTAAGTCTCCAACAAGATGCAGGCCCCAATCGGCTTGTGATTAGTGCCGAAAATGTTCGGGAGATGGCGGGGCTCGTAAATCCTGTTATCACGGTTTTGGGTGATGCCAACGATACATTGACCCCGTCGGGCGACTGGACCCGGTCACCCGGCTCGGACTCTGGCGGACTCTACGCCTACACAAATGGCAATGCCACCATGTTGGTCAGTCCGAGTGTTCAGGTGGTTGGTGAGTCGACTCAGGGTGGCAACTACGCGACCGTATTGCAGGGCTACGGACTGGCCGACACCTTGAGGGCAGGCAGTGCTGGGGACACGCTCGATGGTGGCCCCGGAAGCGATCAATTGCTGGGTGGCCCCGGCCCTGATATTTTGGTGTTCGATCCACTGGATGTAAGTGTCGATGGTGGTGCCGGTTTCGACACGCTGGCTGTGAGGGATGCAATCGCCGACCTCACCGACATGCTGTCAGGCGTTGTGAAAAGCATCGAGGCAATTGACCTGAGGGGCTCGTATGCCAATACCTTGGTATTGGACGCAGCCACGGTAGCTGCGATAACCGATACGAACAATGTTCTGGTGATTAAGGGTGAGGCGGCTGATAGGCTCGTGCTCAAGGATTCTGCGGATCCAACTTCCCCTGGCCCAAATGTTTGGACGTTGAGTAACACGACTGAGCGCAGTGATGGCTCGGAATATAAGGTGTACACGGCAATAGTCGGTGGGCAGACGATCACCCTAAAGGTTGATTCGCGAGCGCAAGTCTTAGCGGGACAGTCTGCTGGAGCGCCAACGGACTTGCTACGCGGCGTAGACAGTAACGACTCAATTGTCGGAGGTAACACAGCCTCGCAGATCTCGGGTGGCGGGGGTAACGACACTCTGATTGGTGGCACGGGCAATGACACGCTGATTGGCGGAATTGGCTCAGATTCTTTGGTGGGTGGCGATGGTTTGGATGTACTCGACGGTGGTTTTGGTGACGATACGCTTAGTGGGGGCAATGGCAGTGACACCTTACTGGGTGGTTATGGGCATGACTCGCTCGAGGGTGGTTCTGGAAACGATTACCTAGAAGGAGGCTTTGGCGACGATACCTTGAAGGGCGGAACCGGAGACAACACTCTTTTGGGTGGTTCTGGAAATGATCTTGTTTTTGGTGGAACTGACTCCGTCGGTAGTGGATCTGGTAACGATGTGATTGATGGTGGCGAGGGCGCTGACGTGATTTACGCTGGCGCTGGAAACGATCGAATTTTCTGGGATCCAGATGATTTAACAGTCGATGGCGGCACCGGAACCGACGCCCTCGACTTTTCAAGGTTCGCTAAAGCAGATTTGTCGACTGGGCCCCTCCTTTCGAGCATTGACGTACTCGATATGGGTGGTGGAACGGGTACGCAGTTGCTGCTGTCCGCACAGGCTTTTGAGCGTACCGGTGGGTTGACCTCACCCGTTTCTATTGTAGGTGACGGCAACGACCAGCTTCTTTTGCAGGGAGCATGGATTGCAGGTACGACTGAAAATGGTTTCACTCCCTATACGCTAAACGCCCACACCGTGTATGTGCAGAGTGGGGTAAGTGTTGCTCGATCAGTCACCGTCACCCCCGACACGCCCTTGATATCAGATGGTCTCGCGCAATCTATTTTGGGCTCAAATGGCGCCGATACCGTTGATGCAGGTGGAGGAAACGATACGGTTGTTGGCGGCCCTGGAAACGACAGCCTGCTTGGCGGTTCAGGAATCGACACAATCGACTACAGCACGAATACGGCTTCGCAGCCAGTCTCTGTCAATTTGACGACAGGCATCGCGAATGACGGGCTTGGAGGCACAGACTCACTGAATGGTTTTGAAAACGTCTTGGGGGGCGCAGGAAACGATGAGCTAATCGGTAATTCACAAGCCAATGTGCTTTCCGGCGGCGCCGGAAATGACACCCTTGACGGGGGCGCGGGAGACGACACCCTCATTGGTGGTCCTGGTGACGATCTCCTAATCGGCGGTTCTGGAGTGGACACGGCTGACTACAGCAGCGAAGCCGGGAACCTGGTGGTGAGCCTTGCTGACTCACAGAACGGGTTTGTTATAGACCCATCCCCCCGAGGAACCGGGACCGATCAACTCAGAGACATTGAAAACATAATTACCGGAAGTGGTAATGACTCGATTGTGGGCTCACTTCAGGCCAACCGTATTGAAGCGGGGGATGGTGACAACACCATTGACGGCGGTGGTGGTACCGACACGATCATTAGCGGATCGGGCAACGACACAATCCGATATAACCCCCTTGCAACCATAAATGCCGGGGCTGGGGTCGATCGACTTCTCGTACCTGGCGGAGCCATCAATCTTGCCACTGCACCGGGGCGACTCCTTGGTATCGAGATTATCGATATGGAGGGCAGTGGAGCAACGAATCAACTTACGCTTAATCTGCAGAATGTGCGTGATATGGGTGGAGCCACAAACCCCACCGTTCGTATCAATGGCAAGCCGGGGGACACGTTAAGCCCAATTGGTGAATGGACCCGAAACCCGGGCCGTGACATCTCCGGCTATGAGGCATATACCAATGGAAGCGCAACGCTTCTAGTTGATCCAGATGTGGCAGTTGTCGGAATAACAGCCAACGGCACTAATACATCTGGTTTGCTGCAAGGCTATGGTTTATCAGACACGCTCCAAGCAGGCAGTACCGGAGACACGCTCGATGGTGGCCCCGGAAGCGACAGCCTTATTGGAGGCGTGGGCAACGACACTTTCGTTTTCGATGCACTTGATGCGCGTATCAGTGGAGGCGCAGGCTTCGACACCCTGTCAGTTCGGGATGCAACGGCAGACCTGACAAGCGTTGGTAGCGGGGTTATGAGCAGTATTGAGGCTATAGACCTTCGAGGTTTCGACAGCAACTCTCTACTGTTAGACCCTTTTGTGGTGTTTCAAATCACGGATGCACCCGCGCACACTCTGCGTATTAATGGTGACGCGCAAGATAACTTAGTTTTGAAGCAAAGGAGTGGTTGGACCACATTCGAAGCGCAGGGCACCCCCACGCTGATTGGTGGAGTCGCCTATCAGACATATCGTGCCGTCGAGGTTGCAACCAATGCAGAGGTGTTCATTCAACTCGAGTCCCGCGTCAATGTGTTGAACAACGTGGCAGGCTCTGTTTCTGCTGAGACAATTGATCGCAGCAATTCCTCTGCAAATGAGTTCATTGATGCAGGCGCGGGAAATGATTCTGTTCTTGGGGGGGCTGGTAATGATCTATTGCGGGGTGGGCCAGGTGATGACACCCTCAATGGCGGTCTTGGAACAAACACTGTTGATTACGGTAATACCAATAGCGGGGTAATCGTCAACCTCGGCACTACAACAGTGCAAGGCAGTATCGGGGGCAACCCTGTAACTGTGGTGGGCGGCTCCGCCCAAGGCGATGCGACAACGGTAGGAACAGACACGCTGCTCAATATAGCCAACGCTGTGGGTGGCTTGGGCAGCGATCTATTGATTGGTAGCAGTGCGGCCAATCAATTGGTAGGTGGCGAAGGAAACGACACCATCGATGGGGGCGCTGGTAATGACACTTTGTTGGGTGGAGCAGGCCAAGATCTTTTGATTGGTGGTCTTGGAAATGATTCGCTGGATGGTGGCCACGGGGACGACACTCTGGAGGGTGGCGATGGAAACGATACGCTTTCAGGGGGTCCTGGCGCCGACCAACTTTTGGGAGGTGATGGAGACGATAGCCTCAATGGTGGTGATGGAGAAGACACACTCGATGGTGGTTCTGGACATGACACCCTTGAGGGTGGACTCGGCCCAGACGTCATTCTTGGTGGAGCTGGCAACGACTTCGTGGTGTATGACCCCGACGACACCTTAATTGACGGAGGCGCTGATGTCGACACAGTGAGTTTGTCGCATTTACCAGAGGTCGACCTTCGCTCTGGCCCACAGCTATTGAACGTCGAGGTTCTAAGCCTGCTTGGTGGTGGAAGCAATACGCTGGTGCTATCAAGAGAAACCTTCGAGCGTGTAGATGGTACGAATCAACCAATTGGTATTCAGGGGCCAATTGTTGTCCAGGGAGACGAACTCGACACCCTGGTTCTCTCAGGCGCTTGGCAGAAGAACTCAACCCCAGATGCCGATGGACGAATTGAATACACCTTGGTTGCCACTGACGGTGGTACACATACAATCAAGGTTGATCCAGATGTTCAGATTGTTCGCTTAATCGGCGGAACGCAAGGCGACGACTTACTGGCAGGAACGGGAGCCGGCGATCTTATGTCTGGCGGCGAGGGCGATGACACAATCAATGCAGGTGGCGGAAACGATACCGTTATTGCTGGGCCCGGCGACGATCGATTCGATGGTGGAGACGGGATTGACACCATTGACTTCTCCCGGGCCTCAACCAATCTGAGCATCGACCTAGGCGGTCGTCCTGACCGGGCTATCGGATTCTCGGAAGATGCCAGCACTGGGCCTGCTAGCCAAGGCAACGACGTCCTGCTTAATTTTGAGAACGTGCTCGGTGGTTCTGGTAACGACACGATTCGCGGGAGCAGCGATTGGAACCTGATTGAGGGAGGTGCTGGCAACGACAGTCTACTCGGTGAGGCAGGAAACGATACCCTCTTGGGAGGGTCGGGCGACGACTATCTGAGTGGTGGTGCCGATAACGACGTACTTATTGGGGGTACTGGTAACGACACGTTGGATGGAGGGTCTGGTGTTGACTTGGCCGACTACTCGGCCGCTACTGGGAACCTTGTAGCCAATTTATCCGATGGCGGAACCGTGGTGGATGCAAACCCCAACGGTTTGGGTATCGATGTTCTATATGGAATCGAGAATTTAGTCGCGGGGTCGGGTAACGACCTGGTGGTCGGTTCAGCGGCCAATAACAGCATTGAAGGCGGCGCAGGTAATGACACTATCGTGGGCGGCGCAGGCAACGACACTTTGCGCGGAGGTGCGGGTTACGACTTCCTGGACTACAGCGACAACGCCTCCAATCAAGGTGTGGTGGTGGACTTGTCCAGCAACCAAGCCAGTGATGGCCTTGGTGGCCTGGATAGTGTCTATGAATTTGAAGCCGTTTTGGGTGGGGGCGGTAGCGATCGAATTACCGGCGATTCTGGGGATAACTTGCTGGTTGGTGGTGCGGGCGGTGACACTCTAGATGGCGGCGACGGCGACGACATTTTAGACGGTGGCGTTGATAACGATGTCTTGTTAGGTGGTGCAGGCAATGACATTTTGTTAGGAGGAGAAGGCAACGATCTCCTGCGCGGTGGTGCCGGAAACGATATCTTGGATGGTGGCAGTGGTATCAATACCGCAGACTTCTCAGACGCGACTACGCCGGTCACGCTTACCTTGAGCAATGGGGGGGGTACCGCCACCTCAAGTTCCACCGGTATCGATACGCTTTCGGGCATTCGCCATATTATCGGTGGCTCGGGCGCGGACAGCATTACCGGTGATGCCGAAGACAACATCATCTCGGGCGGTGCTGGTGCCGATTCTCTCAACGGTGGCGCTGGTAACGACACGATTCGCGGCGGTGCGGGCAACGATAACGACACCTTGGCAGGCGGTGATGGCATCGACACCCTGGATTACTCCGAGGTGTCAGGCCCGCTGATCATCAACCTCAGCAACCAATCGATCACTGGCACCTTGGCGGGCAATCCTGTGACCGTCGCTGCTGGCTCGGCACAGGGTGCTGGTACGGATGCGCTGTCGGGTTTTGAGAACGTCATTGGTTCAGGAGGTGCCGACCTGATTGTGGGTGGCGCAGAAGACAACTTGATCGATGGCGGCGCAGGCGCTGACACCATCGATGGCGGATCCGGTAACGACCGCATCCTGTTTGATGCGAACGACGCCAAGGTCATGGGCGGGACAGGCACAAAAGACACCTTGGTGTTGTCAAGCAGCGCAGGCTTCGTTGACTTCACCCTGATGCAAGATGACCCTTTCGCCGGTTTTGAAGCCATCGATTTAACGGCCTCAGGTGTGCAGTCTGTGAAATTGGCAGAAGCCGATGTCTACGCGCTGACGCGCGGCACGACCAACATTCAATTTGCAACCCTTTCAAATGGTCAGAGCCTGACGCTTGGCGGGTATACCGTAACGGCCACTGCAGACATGACCGCTGCTCAAGTGGCCGAGGCTTTCCAAAATAGAACACTGACGGGTTATGCAACCGGCCCAGCGGTTAACGGCGTTTTGACGGTCTCCACCCTCTCTGCTGCTGAGCGCATCGTTAATCTTGAATTGACTGGGAATACAGGTCACCAGGTGACGGTACGGAATGGAACCTCGACAGATCCCGAGACCGTCACCATCCACTTTGTTGCCATGGCAGATGGGGAAACGCTGACCATTGGTGATTTGTCATATACCGCCGTTGGCCCTGTGACGGCCGATACCGTTGCTGCTGCTTTTGCTGCGGGCGGCTTAGCCGGAGACATGACGGGTTTCAGCCGTGGCAGTGTCGTTTCCGGCAATGCGGTCACTTTCACATCGCTTGCGGGCAGTGGTGACGTCACCAATTTGACCGTGGTTCCGGGTGCAGGAGCCAAAGCCAGTATTCGTTCGATCTCTGAAGCCAGTGCCCTCATCCTACAAGGCGCAGCCGAAGACGGCGTGCGTTTGGTGGGCGGTTGGCAGCAGCTCGACAACAACGGCCAAGCCCTACAAGCTAACGCTTCTCCCAAAGTACAAACCATTGATGGCGTTAATTACACCGTCTGGCATTCCACGAGTTACACCCCACAACCCACCGCGGCCAATCCTAACCCCACCCCGGTTCCGTTGACGGTTTATGTACCCACGGTCATCACTCCAGGTTTGCTCATCACGTCAGGTGAAGGTGCGGATACCCAAGTGGGTACTGCTGGAGACGATGAGTATCGGGGCAACGGCGGCGACGATTCATTTAATGCAGGTGCAGGTAACGACTTTGTTGACGGAGGAACTGGTAACGACACGCTTATTGCTGGCGCTGGAAATGACACTGTTCTGGGTGGAGTGGGCAACGACGTCATCTATGGCGGTAACGACAGCGAGGGCGCTGGATCGGGAGACGACTCTATTGATGCCGGTGACGGAAATGATTTGGTCTATGCGGGGGATGGCAACGACACAGTCATAGCGGGTAGCGGAGCGGACACTGTATTTGCCGGCGCGGGAAGTGATTTTGTTGATGGTGGTGACGGTGCGGATTACATGGATGGGGGTTCTGGCAACGACACCATTTTGGGTGGTGCGGGCAATGACACGCTTGCCGGCGGTGATGGAAATGACAGTATTGAGGGGGGCATAGGCAACGACTTGTTTATTGGCGGCGCAGGCGATGACACCATGGACGGTGGCACCGGCATTGATACGCTTGATTACAGCGCTGTTACGGCAGCAAGCCCGCTGACTATTAACCTGGGACAGGGTACGGCGAGTAGTCTGCATACCGGTCAGGACACCCTGCGCTTCATTGAAAACGTGACTGGTGGTGCAGGCAACGACACCATTATTGGTTCGGACTTGGCCAATACCATCATCGGTGGCGCAGGGGCCGACAGCATCATGGCGGGTGGCGGCAACGACTGGATCTTGTTTGACAGAGACGACGTCCGCATTGATGGCGGTACTGGTAACGATGTTTTGGCCATTCGAGATAGCGGGACTGTTAACTTTTCGGACATTCCGGTGGGACGTATCTCAGGTATTGAAGAGATCGATCTAATCGGATTTGGCAACCAGACAGTTTTGCTTAATGCCCAACAAGTATTCGATCTCTCTGATACCTCAGACACTTTGAAGGTGCATGGGCAGTTGGGAGATGTGGTGGCGTTGGCGGGAAACTGGGTGGCCGATGGTACCGAGCCCGTAACTTATGGCGGCGGCGCTGCCGTTCGATACAACAAGTACACATACACCGCAGATGACGGCACCGTGGCCACCGTGCTTTTGGCGCCTGATATTCAGCTCACCATTTCTTTTATCGGAACTGCCGGCAACGACCAGCGCATCTTCAATGCCTCAGACATTGCAGTTGATGGCGCCGGTGGCGAGGGAGATGCCCTGGTCTTTTCCCCAAGCGCCGCCAATTTGATACTCGATGTGGTTGATTCCACCAACCGTCCCGCCATCCAAAATATGGAGATTTTTGATATCCGGGGAGGTGGTAATAACTACCTGGTGGTGGACCCCGCGAGTCTGGGTGCGCTTTCGTCGACTTCAGACACTCTGGTGGTTGAGGCCGACGCCGGCGACACGGTTTTCCTAGAGGGAGTTTGGAGCGCTCCCACGACGGTTGGCGACTATAAGGTTTTTACTTCGACAGTTGATGCAACGACTGTAACTCTCAGGGTGAGAGCGGCGGCGACCATTCAGTCGATCGATACAGCCACGGGTGATTTCACGGGCAATGCAGATTTTCAGTTCTTGAGGGGCTCAACGGGTAACGACACTCTTGCCGGCGGGGTGGGAGTAGACATAATTAAGGCCGGTGCGGGCAATGATGTTGTGTTGTTCGATGCAGCCGATTTGTTGATTGATGGTGGTGCGGGATACGACCGCTTGAGGTTGTCTGCAGGCCTCACTGATTTAAGCGCTGCTTCAGCGGACCGCATTCGCGGTTTTGAGGAAATTGACCTTGGCGCTGGTATTGGCACAGTGGTTCTTGGGTCGAGTGCCGTCGCTGCAATTGGCTCGAATCGAACCCTGCGAATTACGGGCGATACGGAAGACACTGCTCGTTTGGTTGGGCCGTGGGTTCAAGGAATCCCCGTCACAGAGGTCAGCCCCGCAACGCAGGCGACGGTCACCTACACGCCTTTTACCTTAAATAACACGACTGTTTTGGTTCAGGCTGGCGTAGCCGTAACTTATTTGGGCACCGATGCCAAAGATTATTTGGTCTCGGGTGAGGGCTCACAGAGGTTAGAGGGAGGACGCGGCAGCGACACCCTTAATGGCGGGCCCGGCTCTGACACCCTGGTGGGTGGTCCGGGCGAGGACGTATTTATATACGATCCCGCTGATCACACTTACTTGGGGGGTTCCACAGCCGATGACCCCGATGACACTGAGACGGACACTGTTCGTGTAACTGGCGCCGGAGTAAACATCGACTTAACGGCGGTAGGCGGCCCCGTTTTGAGTGGCATTGAAAAGTGGGACATTCGTGGAACGGGAGACAACCGCTTAACAGTTGGTGCCGACCAAGTGCGTGACATGTCGGGTTCTACCGACACCTTGATCGTGGAGGGCAATGCTGGCGATGCGGTGTTGTTGGCCGGTACAGGCTGGATGTCACGTGGTTCAGAACAGGTGTTGGGCATCACCTATAACCGGTTCACCAACTTTGCCAGCGATGGCACACCCGTCACTGTTCTTTTGGCCCTTGAGGTCAGCAAGGTTGATCAAATCGTTGGGGATGGCAATCAGCTGAGCATAACCGGGGGCCGCGGCGCTGAAGTCATCGTAGGTCATAGCTCAAACGCAGCGGAGACCATTGATGGCGGCGGCGGCGCTGACATCATCAATGCCGGCGGAGGCAATGACACGATTGTTTATGACTCGGCCGATTATTCGGTCTCTGGCGGAGATGGAGTGGACACCCTGAGGGTTCGGGGTTCGGGCACCTTGCTCGATTTGACCGATCCGGGTCGACCAGCAGCAGAGGCCAGACGACCAGACCTGAGCAGCATCGAAGTGATTGATCTGGCCAATAGTCAAAACGATTTGATCGTCATTAGCCCCGCAGCCCTTTATGCCATGGGCAATGCCGGACATACCTTGACCCTCGCTCTCGATTCTGGGGACGCAGTTTTCCTGGAGGGGACATGGTCCCTGTCAGCGCCCGTCAATGGGCAGGTTACTCGAACAATTTCTTATATTCCCCCTGGTTCCTCGACGCCAGTCGAATTGAATCTGGTTCTTCCAGAGAACCATCCAGTGTATGCAGTCACTCGGGGCACAGATAATTCCGATTCACTCACCGGCTCGGCAAACTCGGATGTCATCAAGTCGGGCGGGGGCAGTGACACGATTCTGGGTGGCGCAGGCGCCGATGTGATTGAAGCTGGTGACGGCGACGATGTGGTGACCTATGACGCTGATGATTGGCATGCTTTCGGTGGTCTCGGCAATGACACGTTGATCATCACGACGGGTTTGGTTGACCCAAATGACCAAGACTCGACACCCATAGCCAATTTGATTCCTGTCGCGGGCTCTAAGCTCAAGGGCTTTGAGGTGATAGACCTCTCCGCATCTGGCACACACGCGGTTCGCATTGATGACAACGTCGTACTGAATATGTCCGATACGGGCCGTCTGATGGTGAAGGGCACAGCAGACGACATATTGCATCTGTACGGTGGCTGGGCTTACTTCGGTCTTGAGTCTGACGCGAGCGGTGCCACTTTTAAGGTGCTGCAAAAGGGGGATGCCTTTGTATCGGTGTCCGATACCGTTAGATTAAAAATTACCAACGAGCTCGGCGGTTCTGTCACTGTTTTTGGGCCTGGCCCAGATGTTGTATCGGTGCCTGACTTTGCTGGTGCCATGACGGGAGACGGTGACGACGTCATTACCGTTACAAGCATGAGTTTTGCGGCAATTGATGCGGGTCGGGGAACAGACACTCTGAGGCTAAATTTTGCTGGTGATGTAAACACTTCACTTTTGCCACCCACCGGCCTCACCAACATAGAGATTCTCGATCTCACCACAAACGCAAGCGCCAATAAGCTAATTCTCACGCCTGAAAAGCTGGTGGCCATGACAGATGGCAACAACTTGTTGATCGTCAAGGGTACGGCGGTGGATTCTCTGTTGCTCTATGGTGATTGGGTACGGCAAGAGCCAGTCGTTCACAACGGGGTGAGTTACTCGCAGGTAGTGGGTGGGAACGGCGCAAAGCTCTACTACTCACCTGTGATCCCCAATGCCAACGTGGTGATCGACAACCCACCAACCCCTGAAATGTCCACCTTCTCCATCGCATACAACGATGGCGCCTACCTGGTGAGCAAAGGCATCGATCAATACGTTGGATGGAAGGTGGACAACGCAGGCGATGTGAACAAAGACGGAATCGACGACATCATTATTAATGCGGCGGGCAGTGCTTATTTGGTATTTGGCTCCGAGGATCTGGCAGGACAGATCGAGCTCAACACCATTGCTAGCAAGGGAATTCGCATTACGGGTATCGATTCAACATCATTTGCAAGCCTCAACTCGAACCCCTGGAGGGTCTCGGACCCATACTACGAAGACTATTACGCCACCTACGAGTCGGGCCTCACCGGCATTGGGGACATCAATGGTGATGGCTTTGCTGACATGGCAGTTAACACCGGTGCCAACCAGGTCAAAGTCATCTTTGGTAAGAGCACTTGGGAAAACTTTAATCTTTCGTCGATCACACAGGCCAGCGGACAAGGTTTCGTTATCAACACTTCGGAGCTCGCAAACAGCTCAAGTTATTACCCGAACGGCGCGTCATTGATCAGTAACCTGACGATTAAAGGCGTGGGTGATGTAAATAACGATGGTTACCAAGACTTTGCCATCGGCAACCCATTCGCAGGTCCTTATGGCAAGGTCGCGCTGATTTTCGGCAGCTCCAATGGCTTGGACTTTAGCCTGTCGGACAGCATGGGCTCTCGCGGGGTAATGTTCATCTCGGACGCCAACAACCGCACCAACATTGGCGCAGATATAGCCGCTATTGGCGATATCAACTCCGATGGTTTTGCTGACTTCGCTATTGGTGGTCCTAGTATCAACGGCATCACCATCAATGGGGTGACCGACTATAGCGGCGCCAGTCATATTGTTTTTGGAAAGAGTTCTGGCTGGGCTCAAAAGACCACTGTGGTCTACCACGACAACGATAGCTTTGGCCCGCGCATCGAGAGCTCTACACCATCCGACAATGCCACAGGTACTGGCGTAGCGACCAACATCACGATTAACTTTGATGAGGTGATCTTGCGTGGCGTTGCACAGCCCGCACAAGCCTATGTGTTGTTGTACCGTGCCGATGGTCCACTGATCGAAAAGTTTGATGTGGTGACTGGCCTCGGAAGCCTTGGCGGCACGTTAGAGATTATTGACAAGCAATTGGTTGTCAATCCTTTCCGAAGTTTGGCTAGCAGCACAAGCTACTACATCAACATTGATTCAACCGCCCTTGTAGACAAGGCCGGCAATTTCTTCGCTGGCATTCAAAACAGTTCTACGCTCAATTTCACGACTGCTGTGGCCTCTGGGGCTCCGGATGCCGTGGCCCCCGCATTTGCCAGTTCCACCCCGTTCGTGTTCACAGTATCGCCTTATGACCCTGATATCTACAACGGCTGGGTGGACCAGTACCCCAACACCGCGACTTACACAGTCCCCGCAGGCCACTTGAACAGCGGGTATGTTTATACCAACTACATCAACAATTCAGACTTGGGTCGGGTCCCTACGGCACCAACACAGAGTCTCAGCAGCACCTTTAACCTTACAGTCAACATCACGGAGAGTGTGAAGCCGTATGGGGCGATTCATCTTCAGCGGCTGACGGCATCTACTCAAGAGCAGGCCACCGTCACCTTCAAGGCGATGGCTGCAAATGAGACCGTGACCTTAGCGGGAGTGACTTTCAAAGCACCAGGCGGAGGAGTCTCGGCGGAGGCGGTTGCAGCCGCATTTGCGGGTCTTGTGCCTGGGCAGACCTATCAATATACGAGTGGAAATTTTTCTGGAAGTTTGAGTGGTTATACGGTGTCCGCGGGTTCTGTCGCAGGCACAGCCGTATTCACGAGCACACAGAGCTTTGGTGGAAATGTAACGAATCTCAGCGACACCGCGGCGACAGGCGGAGACAATTCCACAAAGCTTGCGGTTGATATTTCGGTGGTGGAGAAAACCTATGCCTCCACCGAGACCTTTAATTTACAAACTGGTGTGAGTGATAAGGGCGGCACAGTGACGACGCCCTCTAATCAGGTCACTGATGCGAGTTCATACATCCTTAAACTAGGTGCAACCTTTCAACAGAATTCCGAGTATCGAATCATGCTCGACGGGGTTCAAGATTTGGCGGGTAACTTGGCGGGCGGGACTGATTCGAATGGAAATTTTGTTCCTGACGCTAGAACTTTTGTCACTACCTCCGATACAGTCGGTCCAGATCTGCGCGCTTGGAATGTTCAAAACGGCATCACAGATCGACCGTTGCAAGCAGGCGCGTCCTTCTACGATGGTGACACCAATGTTTCGGTGACCAATGACATCGTGTTTATGTCGCCCGAAACGCTTAAATTCGGTGCGACAGGCTTTATTGACCTACAGGCTAAAGGCACCAATGCCTTGGGCACGGGCATCTTGGCACGCTTTGATGTATCCAGTGCGGCCGTGGTTAATGGCGTGGGCGTGATTCAAGGACAGCGTTGGGACAGCACCACCAGTGCCTTTGTGGCCAGTAACGCTACGCTCTACTTGGACAATCGCACTATCCGCATTGATCCTGAGAGCCCATTGGTTTATGGCACCGCGTATGAAATCTTACTGCGCACCGCTTCGAATGCAGCGTATAGCAACAGTACTGCGCCACTCACCGATTTAAGTGGCAATGCCGTTGTCAACCTGACCGTGCCCAACAGCTCGCTGGATTTCACCACTTGGGGCGGGTTGGTCACGGTGCCAGGAGGCAATGCGGTTGATAACGTATCAACGGTTGGCCAAACCGATAATTTGGTTCTTACCTTCTCTGAAGATGTTGTAGCCGGTGATGTCGGCACCCGATTCCGGGTCTACCTGAGGGACGCAGGTGTTGGCGTGCTCGTTGAGACCTTTACAAAGACTGCTCAGGGCTATGACTCCACCTACGGAGGAACGGTTGAGTTTGTGGGCAACCGGTTGGTGTTGAATCCCGGTAATCCGCTTGAGAGAGCTGCGGACTACTTCATTTCGGTTGATACAAAGGCCATCAAAGGTGCTGAAACTGGCACGTATTTCTCCGTCGCGAACATGACAGGAGCGAATTCCCCCTTCAGGTTCACGACCGAGGCAGCGGCGCAAATAGATCCAGGTTTCCAGATTACGCGCACCACGCAGTCTCCTTATAACGTTACACAGGGTGCGTTGGCTGGTTTGCAAGTTGAGGCGGCGGGTGATGTGGATGGCGACGGCATTATGGATTACATCTTTGGCTCGCCGAATGACGTTGCTGGGGTGCCTGGTGGATCATCGGTGGGCAAAGGGGTATTTCACTTGGTGTTTGGTGCAGCAGGCGACTGGCCGGCTCTTACCACCCTGGATGATTTGCGTTCACAAGGTCGAGTGGTCACTCTTTACGGAACCACGATGAACCCCTTGGTCCGTGCATCGGAGTTTGGAGACCTGAATCAAGACGGCTACAACGATTTGCTCTTGTTGGCCGGTGGACAAAATCCGATCATTGACGATAACACCGCAAGTGATACCGCAGACAAAGAGAGTGGCGCAGTATTCGTGGTTTACGGAAAAGATCGCGCTCAGTGGCAGCAGTACATGAGTGCAGACAACCTGGGTGAAGATGGGCTGATTATCACAGGGGGTTTACCCCAAGATCGGTTTGGTTTTTCCACTGCAGCGGGAGACTTCAACCGAGACGGCTTTGTGGACATCCTCGCAGGCATGCCGACCAATCAACGAGATGGCTACAACTCTGGCGAAGGATTTGTCATTAATGGCGGGGACTTTTCCGATTCCCTGATTCAAACAGGCACATCTGGAAATGACTTATTGATCGGTGACTTCAACGCCAACCGTTTGGCCGGTGGTGCCGGTAACGACACTATTCACAGCCTTGGCGGGGCCGACATTATTCGAGGTGGAAGCGGGAACGACGTGCTCTCGATCTCTAAGCTCGATTTTATTTTGATTGACGGAGGCACCGGCGTTGATACCTTGGAGTTCAGAGGCAATGGCATCAATCTAGACATGACCGGCTTTGCCGGATCAAAGTTGCGCAGTTTTGAGGTAATCGATCTTACCGGCGACGGTGCCAACCATCTCACCATCAACTACCGCGAGGTCGTGTACCTGCTAGAGCGTCAGATGACGACTGCGTATGACACGCACACTGAACTTGTAATTAAGGGCTCCGCACAGAGCTCAATGACATTGGAAGGTCCTTGGGCGGAGATGGAGAGGGTCACGGACAACAACAATGTGACCTGGATTCGATACGGGTTAGAAGGAATCTACGTCAAGGTTCAATCTACGGTGCAAGTAGAAGTTCAGAGCTGGGTTATTCCTTATCAGGGCGCGACCATCGACTTCGCCCAGTCGACAACAGGCACCAAGATCAATCTCAGTAACGTTTCGGTTGCTGGGGCAGGAAGCGACACTCTGCAGGCCGCCACTGCAATTGACGTGACCGGTTCGAGCAATGCGATTACGAATGTCGAGGCTGTACAAACAGGGGCTGGAGCCGACTCGATTGTTGGGGGATCAGTCGCTGAGGCCTTCTGGGCGGGTTCAGGAAATGACACCCTGCTTGCTGGCGCCGGTAACGACACCATCTATGCCGGCGGAGGCAATGATTCTATTCTGGGCGAGGCGGGTGCAGACCTTATCTTTGGGGATTCCGGAGACGATACGGTTTATGGCGGTGCAGGCAATGACACTGTGCTGGGCGGCGACGGTAACGACCGCTTGTTCGGCGGAGCCGACTCGACTGGTGCGGGTTCTGGCAATGATGTTCTGGATGGCGGTGCGGGCAACGATTCGCTGGATGGCGGCGACGGTGATGACACCTTGTTGGGTGGCTTGGGCAACGACACCTTGCTGGGTGGAGCCGGGCGCGATTGGTTGGACGGTGGGTCGGGTTCGGATGTGGTCAACGGCGGCGACGGCGATGACGTCATCGTTTACGACAGCTCTGACACTATCGATGGCGGCTCAGGAGCCGACACCTTGATCTTCAAGGATCAAGTGCGCACACTGACAAACAGCACTGCAGTGACCAACATCGAGGTGCTGGACCTGCGCGGTCATGGCGCGCAGTGGTTGCGCATCGATGCGGCTACCTTGGACAGCATGACCACTAGCCCGACAGTGCCATTGACCATCCATGGGGACCCGGGCGACACCTTGTTGTTGGGCGGTAGCTTGGTGTGGAAAAACTCGGGTAATGTGGTCCAAGATGGCATCACCTACCAAGCTGTTCAGGTTTACACCGACACTACACTCAATGCCACATTGCTGATCAGTGAGCGCATCACCTTGGTCGCTGCGGACAGTTCCGACACGGCTGCTTCGCAGTACACCGGTGGAACCGCATCTGCTTACAGTACGCAAAACTACGTTCCCGAGACTGTTTTGGGTAATGGTGGTAACGACCATTTGTTCCAGAGCTTGGGCGCCGAAACCCTCAACGGTGGTGACGGTATCGACACCGCGGATTACGCTGCGCATACCGGCAACGTCTACGTCAATTTAAGCGCCAGCAGCATGACCGTGGGTCAGGTCACGGTAGCCGGTGGAAAGGTCATCGATGGCCTCTTGGGGGAGGGGACGCTGGAGAGCATCGAAAACATCCAAACCGGCTCGGGCAATGACGTGGTGCTCAGCGATGGTGCTCAAGCGCGCTTCATCGCCACACACGCGGGTGCCGATTCGATCACCGCTGGCGAGGGCAACGACACGATCGACGCCGGTGTGGGCGACGATACCGTCAGGGCTGGCGCTGGTGATGACCTGATTGAAGGCGGCTTGGGTAACGACAGCCTGCTGGGCGAAGCGGGCAATGACACCTTGATCGCGGGTGCAGGCAACGACACATACAACGGTGGCGATGGCAACGATACCTTGGATTACAGCCAGCAAACCGAGTCTATCGTGGTCAACCTGTCTGGTGAAACCCAGCAGGGCGTGGCATCGGGTACCGCCAGCGACGGACAAGGCGGCACAGACACGATTCAAGAAATTGAGGTCATCCGAGGCGGTGCAGGCGACGATTTCATTTGGGGGCAAGCCCAACGCGCCACCTTGCGAATCGATGGGCACTTGTTTGTTGCCAACCAACCGGTGGTTACCAACCTAACCACTAGTTCCACTGTGGTGGTGGTGGCGCAAGGCACTGTGAGCACACCCGCGAGTATCACTGTGGATGGTGTTGCCTTCACCGCCGTGGGTAATTACGTTTCCACGTTTTCGGGCACATCGGTTCGCTCGCACATTCAAAACGCGGCTAGCTTGGGCGCGGCGATGACCTTGGATGGCGGCGCTGGATCGGATGTGCTGGTGGCTGGCAGCGGCGCCACCCATTTCGTGTTTGACGCGGGCGATGTGTCTATCGTGGGTGGTATCGGTAAAGACACCTTGCTCATTAACGACCCCAGCGTGGACTTCAGAAATACATGGCAAATGCCTGCTATCTCGGGTATGCAAGTGCTTCGTATGGATGCCGAGTCACCTCAGAGCATCACCCTTGACAAAGCCGCGGTTTACAGAATGGCGGGAACAGACCGCACGCTCACCATTGAAGGTGGCGAAGCAGATACCGTGTCGCTCAACGCCGATTTAGGCATTGCAGACACCGTCTCCAATGTTGGCTACAAAACGTATACGGCAACGCATGAAGGAGTAAGCGTCACCGTTAAGGTGGCCACCAATATAGGTACCCAAGAGGCAAGCTCGCTGCTGCTCAAAGGTAGCGAAAGTGACAACACCCTCACTGGTAGCGGCACTACCGCCGAAGCCCTGTGGGGCTATGCAGGTAACGATACTTTGCAGGGTGGAGATGGCAATGACACCCTTTATGGCGGTAGCGGCAACGACAGTTTGACCGGTGGAACGGGCAACGACAGTTTGATCGGTGGAGCTGGCAACGACACTTTGGTCGGTGGCTCAGAGAACGACACCTTGCTGGGTGGTGAAGGCGACGACACCTTGGTCTGGGACGTGGCCGGGGTGAACAACAACCTTCACAACTCCAACGTGAGCGTGCCTACCGGTGCTTACGCCATTCAAGGCGACGCCTCCATCGACGGCGGTGCTGGGTACGACACCCTGCTGATGGGTACCAGTGGTCGCGACTTCACTTTGCCAAACGCCACCAACGGCATCACGAATATCGAACTGATTGACCTGCGCAGTCGCAACGCGAATACCGTGGTACTGGATCGTGCAGCGGTACAGGCCATGACCGATGGCCGAAACGTGTTGCACATCGATGGTGATTTCGGTGACCGTTTGGTCATCAACGACTGGGCCAACTGGACGTACCAAGGTCAGTCGCAGCTGAACGGCCACAGCGCGAAAATCTACAGCGCCACAGCCATCCAAGGCAGCGTGCCGGTGACGGTTCACATCAGCGATCGCTTGCAGTTCACCGACACCACCCTCAACAATGCTCAAACCAATTTGCAGTTGGGGACTTTGAGTACCTCGGCGCTCACATCGGCACTGGCCAATGCGGGTACCGCTGCTCAGCCCATTGGTTTTTCGTTGGCTGCTGCACCGACCTTCACCAGAACGGCACTGTCGAGTGACAACACCGACAACCTGCTCGTGCTCAATTCGGCCACCATCGGGACGGTCAACGGACTAGCCGGAACAGACACCCTCAGCGTCCAATTGCGTGCTTTGGATTTGACGGTGGCTGAAAAACCCACGCTCTTGAATATCGAACGCATCGATTTGGGCGCCAACACCTTGGGTGTCGGTAACTCGCTCACCTTGTCGGCTCAAGAGGTGAAGAACCTTTTGCCATCTGGGACAACACATCTGTTCGTGCTCGGCGACTACGGTGATACGGTCAATTTGTCGACCGGAGTGTGGCTGCGCACCACCCGTGTGGACAGTGGTGTGACGTACAACGAGTTCTATCAAAACGTCGGGTCTGATCGGTACTCCGTGTTGGTCGACACCAAGGTCACAGTGGCCTTGGTGAGTGGTGCATCTTTTGGTCGGCAACACGATGACAATCACCTTGCTAACAGCCTGACTGGTTCGTCAGGAGACGATTGGCTCAGAGGAAACGATGGCAATGACACTTTGAATGGTGCTGGCGGTATGGATACCGCCGATTACAGCTACACCTCGTCGAACATCACTGCCCATTTGGGCTTAGGTGAGCAACAGAGAATCACGTTCACGGGTACACCTGCCGTAGGAACCATCACGGTTGCGGGTGTGCCAGTCACATTTAATACGGCGGCATCCAATTTGACGGTGTTTGCGACCGCAGTCAAAACGGCTTTGGATGCCCATTCATCATTTGCCACTGCCACAGGCCGTTTGGTAGAGCAGTCAGGTAGCACGTTGACGGTGACGTTCAATCGATTGGAAGGCAATGTCCAGCTTTTGAGCGTTCTCAGCGGGACAACCAATGTGACTGGTCAAGTCGCTGAGCTTGATCTCGAGTTGGGTGAAAGACAACAGTTCATATTTTCAGGTGTGCCGGCAGGTGGCACGATCACGTTTGGCGGAGTCGCTGTTGCTGTTGATGGAGCGACACCCCCTACGCTCACTGAATTAGTCCAACAGATTGCGACCGCTCTTCTTGCTGATCCAGCCTTTGGCAATGGATCAGGTCGCTCGGTGAGTGTTGTGGGCACTCAAATCACCATCGGTTTTAACCGCAGTGAAGGCAATGTCCCGGATATCGTTTTCACGACTGATACCACCAATGTGACTCACCAGATGACGGTTGTTTCTGAATCAGTCACCAAAGGTCGCGTCCTCGTTGGCCTCGGTGATTTGGATGCCCTGTTGGATGTAGAGTACATGGTTGCTGGTGGAGGAGCTGACTACATTGTGGGTAGTGAAGCAAACAATAACTTGTCAGGAGCAGGTGGCAACGATTACATCGATGGTTCTGCTGGCGACGATACGTTGCTTGGGGGTGATGGCGCAGATACGCTGTTGGGAGGTGCTGGTAACGATTTGCTGTATTTTGATACTTCGGATGTATCGGTAGACGGTGGTACGGGCACTGATACCTTGGCCATCGGCAACACCTTTGTCGACTTCACCGTCAGCGCAGGTCGTCCAGTCGTGTCCAACATTGAAGTGTTGGATCTGAAATTGGCCGGGGGGGGGACTGGCAACACCATCCTGCTCAATTCGACAGCTGTTTCAGAGCTCACAAGCGGCGGCAACACCCTGACCATTGAAGGTCAGTTAGGTGACTCGGTCTTGCTGACCGATCGTGCGCAATGGTCTGTTTCAGTAAACCCACCGACGGGTTATGTGGTGCTGACCCAAAATTCTCTGACCGTGAAGATTCACGAATCGATATCTATCAACCTGGTTCGTGGCACGGGTGACAACGCCGCCTTGGGTGGTTCTGGCGCAGATTTGGTCTTGGATTACTCGCACATGAGTCGTGGCGTCGGGGTTAATTTGAGTGCAACCGGACAGGTTTATGACGGCTCATCCGTGGCAAATAACGCTGCGGTTCGTGATGAGTCTGCAGGCAACAAGACGGACACCTTCAACACGCCGGCCTGGATTAAGACGGGCGGGGGTAACGATGTGATCTGGGGTGGTTCCGCACCCAATCGTTTCGACTTGGGGGGCGGTAATGATTGGGTCATTGGTAGTGCAGGCAACGACACCATCATCGGCGGTGCAGGTTTTGATACGGTGGATAATGCGCACCTGAGCGCTGCGCTCAACATCGACTTGCTCAAGGGGGAGGCCAGTTCAACGGATATCGGTACCGACTGGTTGCAAGGTGTCGAGCAAATCGGTGCAGGAACGGGCAACGATGTGGTGATCGGTGATGAGCAAGCCAACGGACTTTGGGGGCGTGCAGGCGATGACTCACTGGTCGGTGGCGCAGGCGCGGATTCCTTGTATGGTGAGGGCGGTTCAGATACTTTGATCGGTGGCACTGGTGATGATCTCTTGGTGGGTGACGCCTTGGACCCATCCAATGGTGGCGCTGCCGACAAGATTGATGGCGGAGACGGTAACGATGTCATTTATGGCGGGGAAGGACACGACCAACTGTGGGGTGGTGGTGGGGATGATTTGATCGTGGGCAGTGGTATCCGTTTGATATGGAATGACTACTACAACTGGGAGCTGGCTGACAACGACACCATTGACGGGGGAGTAGGTAACGACACCTTGTTTGGTGGCGATGGCAATGACGTTATCAGTGGTGGCGATGGCAACGATTACATTGGTGCGTTTAGAGGTTGGTTCACATTCCGAGGTCATGGGTCAGACCGCACATATTTGGATGAAATAGGCGATGACACTCTGATGGGTGGAGCAGGTGAAGACATCATCGTCGGTGGCTACGGAAACGATGCCCTGTACGGCGGTGACGGCAACGATGTGTTAGGTGTCGATGACGTTACTCATGCCAACCAACCTTGGTTTAACCAAGGATCGGACACTTTTATCGGTGGTCTGGGCAACGACATCATCTACGGTGGCAACTACAACAACGCCGATCGCGATGTTTTGGATTACTCCCAATCGACCCAATCGGTGGTGGTGAACCTCAGTGATGTTGCACTGAGCCTCACCGGCACCGCGTTGACGACCCCGACAGGGCCCAGTACGGTAGGCGTCAATCAAGCCTTGGATGGTTTGGGCGGTATTGACACGCATTACGGTATTGAGGATGTTGTTGGTGGTTCACACAACGACATTTTGGTGGGCTCCTCAGGCACCAACCTTTTAAGGGGTGGTGCTGGCAACGACACCATCTGGGGCGGCGAAGGTGTTGACACCCTAGAGGGTGGCGATGGTGATGATGTCTTCTTCCTTGACCTGGGCGATGCCTCGGTGGACGGAGGAGAGGGTACCGATACTGTCTACACAAGATACGTGAATACCGACCTGACGCAGGCGGGCATCGTTGCACTCAGGAATATCGAAGTCATTGACTTAAGTGCCAACGCAGCCAATGTGGGTAACACTCTGGTGTTGAATGCAACAGTGGTTTCAACTATCACGACCACAGTCAGCGGCCTTAACACACTGCGCATCAAAGGTGAGGTGGGCGACAGCGTGTTATTCGCTGACAGCGGTTGGACTCAGGGCGCATCGAGTTTGACTGGTCACCGAAAATTCACCAATGGCAGCGCGGTGGTTGAGGTGGAATTCGCGGTCAGTACCGATGTGTTGCGTGGGAATCAATCTGGCAACGACACCTTAACTGGCGGACAAAACGGCGGTCAGAGTGCTGACACCGCCGAGCTCATGGACAGTGGTTCGACCTCAACAAGAACCATGCTGGACTACGCCGACCAGATTCGTGCGGTGCGTGTCAACCTCAGCGCCGATCGGTATAACGGCGTGGCCTCCAACACCGCGGTGAACTCTTTGGGATATGTGGACACTTTGACTGGCGTCGAGTGGGTCAAAACTGGTGCGGGTGACGATTGGCTCATCGGCTCGGCGGCCAACAACCGCTTAGAAGGTGGTTTGGGCAATGACTGGTTGCGTGGTGGAGCGGGCAATGACACCCTTTGGGGTGGTTTGGGTGTGGACACCGCCGACTATTCAGATGCTGACCAAGGCGTGACCATCGTGCTGCGCGGAGATGGTATCGCCCAAGCCGGAACGGCTATCAGTGCAGGCTCCACAGGTTCTGACGACCTCTACAGCATTGAAAACATATTGGGCTCAAGCCACGCCGATCACATCACGGGCGACACGGCGGCCAACTGGATCGATGGGGGAGCAGGTTCCGACACCATTTTGTCGGGTGACGGCGATGACACGGTGGTCTTTGACGCCACAGATGCCTCGGTTGATGGTGGAGCAGGTACAGACACCTTGATGGTGCGGGACGAAGTCGTGGATCTGGCGACCTTCACCGCAGGCGGAAAATTCAAGAATTTTGAAGTGATCGACATGCGCGGCAGTTTGGGCACGCGCTTGGTGTTGACGCCCGATGCCCTCAATGCCCTGGCCGTCACGACCTTGACCGTCCATGCCGATGCGCAGGACACCATTGACTTGGTGGGCGCTTGGACGCTGGGCAGTGTCAGCACCATCAACGGCAAGCTCTATCAAAGCTATACCGCTGTTTCAGGAACCAACGTCACCCTGACGGTCTCTGTCGAGGCCGCCGTGAGGTGGGTGGGGACTGCCAACAACGACACCATCCTAGGCTCAGCCAATCCGGACTTGATCATGGGTGGTGCAGGTGACGACAGCCTGAGCGGCGCGGCTGGAAACGACACCTTGTTGGGGGGGGCTGGCAACGACACCTTGAACGGCGGGGACGGGTTTGATACGGCCGATTACCGCGAAGCCACCGCCGCCATCACCTTGGGTTCTGGCACGGTGCAAGGTGAGGGTACCGATACCCTTCAGGGCATCGAGCGGGTTTTGGGCAGCCAATGGGGCGACTCCATGACGGGTGGCGAAGGGGCCGATGTGTTCGAGGGCCAGGCGGGTAACGACACCTTGGATGGTGGTGCAGGTGATGATGTCCTGTTGGGACAGGCGGGTGACGATCGCTTGGTCGGTGGTTTGGGTAACGACGACCTCGATGGTGGGGATGGCAACGACACACTCGATGGCGGTCAGGGCGGCGATGTCTTGCGCGGTGGGTCTGGCGACGATGTGTTGGTCTTTGACACCAATGACAGCCTGATCGATGGCGGTTTGGGTTTGGATACTCTGCGCGTGGCCGACGCCAGCGTGGACTTCACTCAAGGTGGCATTCCCAAGATCCAAGGCATGGAGCAGTTGGATCTTCGGAGTGCTTCTACGGGTGTGACAAGCAACACCACGGTCACTTTCGATTTGAGTTCGGTGCGGGCAATGTCGGGCGAGAGCAACCAATTCATGATCTTGGGTGACAGTGGTGACAAGGTCATGCTCAAAGACTTTGCCCAATGGACCACCAGCACGTTGGGGAGTGATACCGTTTACGCTCAAGGTGGTGTATTGCTGCGGGTGGCTGCTGGTGTGGCGGTGGAGGCCGTGCCGATTCCTGGTGCTGGACAAACCTTGATCGGTAACAACGCCAACAATACCTTGGCCGGTGGCAACAACAACGACACCCTCCAACCCCTGGGCGGATCTGACAGCCTCAATGGTGGTGCAGGAACTGATACGGTCATATTCACACCGCAGTTGCGCATCGACACGATTTCTTTGGCCAGTGGGCTTTCATTCGGCTCACAAAACAACTCGTACCTTGTGGCAGTGGGTGACGTCAATAACGACGGTCTGATGGACTTTGCCATGCGCACTGTGAACACTGTTTCCACAAGTGTGGCTTATGTACGAAGGTATGACACGTATTCATCGAGTGGCGGGTACTCCTACTGGAATTCATCGGTTGCTGATTTGCAGCAACAAACTTATTACTCGGGTCATGTGTATTTGGTCTATGGCTCGGTCAATGGTATCGGGGGACTGGATATCAGCACATCCAATGGTGTATCGGGTACTGACAATGGCTACATTGCACTGACTTCCACTGCGTCAGCCGGAGAAGGTTTTGGTAATGGATTGGGTGCATTGGGCGACTTTGATGGCGATGGGCGTTCGGACTTCTTGGTCACCGCCAGTGGCTCGGATTCGATGGGTTATAGGATTGGCGATCGCACGCAAAACACAGTGTCAAGCGATTGGTGGACTAGCAGTAATGAAGGCCGGATCTATCTGTTCAATGGTGGCAACGACATACTGATAAATCGCGAATCAGGTTTGGTTAATGAAACCACGCTATCCGCCAGCGGAACTGGCGCCACAGGTCAAGCTAATGCACTGCCTACAGGTACACCAACCAGTGCCTATTGGAACAGTGTGAATGGATCTACATACACTCCCCAGAATCATTGGGAGGTTCCAGGCGTCGACACCACCTACACCTACACCACCAGTGCGACCACAGCTGATGCAGTCTACAAAGGCACTGCAGGAGCTAATTTCGGTAATGGTTGGGCCCCTGTTTCCTTAGGTGACTTGAACGCCGATGGTTTTGATGACTTTATGACCGGCTCCAGCGGCCAAGTGTATTTTGGTCGAGCTCAAACGGCATCGGGCTTCAATTTGGCTGCTGCCGACTTTGCCAGCTCAAGGACCTTGGGCACGGTGGGGCGTATCGCTGCCTTGGGTGACGTTGATGGCGATGGATACCAAGATTTCATGGTCTCTCGCACCGACACCACTGTGAATGCGGTCAATTTCATCGTTTATGGTGCATCCAACGCCACTTCATGGGATGCTCCCAGTACTTGGGCTTCAGGTGCGGCCGCGGGCAATACCCCTGCATTGAACAAAATCGTCCCTGAGTCTGCTTTCACAATCAATGGCAGCTATTCAGCTTTGGGCGACATCAACGGCGACGGCTTCGATGACATTTTGATTTCTGCCAATGGCCCCTCGAACGACCCGAACGATTTCAATGCCAAAGACAATGGCGGCCTGTATGTAGTCTTTGGCCAGGCGGGTCGTTGGAACAATGGCGATATCGACTTGGCTGGCTTGGCCGCGGCTCAAAAGGGCTTCCGCATAACAGGCGCGGTGGACTTTGACGATGCTGGTGAGTATAGCTGGACCGGTGTTGGCGACATGAACGGCGACGGCATTGAGGACTTCATTCTGCAAGCCCCGGGAGATGATGAGGCCGACAACGCTGGCACCACATCGCTTGGATCGTCTTATCTGATTTTTGGTCGCGAGCGGGGTTGGCAAGACATCAGCCTCCTAGAGATGCAGGACTATGGCATTCAATTGCTCAGAACCGACAACGGCTACTGGACCAAGCTAGGAGACATCGATGGCGACGGTTTTGACGATGTCGCGTTGACGCAATCCACCTCGATGAAGGTCTTCTACGGTGGTGATTACCTTACCAGTGGCAGCAATATGGCTGTGCAGGTAGTAAAAGTGTCCGAGGGAGAAATGCTTACGGCCAACGCGGCCAAGACCAATGCGAACCCCACTGGCGCAGACCGTCTTATAGGAAATGTGGGCAACGACACTCTGGTCGGGGATGGCGGAAAAGATGTGCTAATTGGTGGTGCCGGCAATGATCTCATTAAGGTGGCGTTCGAAGCCCCAATTACCGACCTAAGCCACGCCGACTACTCTGCTGCCGATGCCGCGGACGGCGTGAGGGACTCCAGCATCTTCTTCAAGATCGACGGTGGTACGGGTGTCGACACCGTTGAGTTCACCTCAGCAATGGGTACCGGCTCCACCTTCTTTAACCTCTCTGGCTTACGCAAAGGTGCCATAGAGAACGTCGAGATATTCGACTTGGGCGCAGGAGATCAGTCGATTTCACTCAACCATTTCGATGTTCTGTCGATGACTGGTTCAACGAATACAGCAATCGATGATCCGACCTATCAGAAAGGCAATACCCTGGTGATTAAGTCAAGCGCTGGCTCGGACAAGGTCGACTTAGACCTTCGCCCGGGCGCCTGGAGAGACACTTTGGTCGATGTCAGTGTCGAGGGTCAGAGTGGCTTCTCCGTCTATCAGTACGGCTCGAACAATATCCATATTGTGATTCAGAACACCATTACCGTCGCTTAAGCCTTATTAATCGTGGACCTCAAAGAGCGCCCCTCTCCGCAATTGCCTAGGCAGTCTGGCATAGATAGGTTAAAGGACTATGTCAGGGAGCTTCGCCCATGGTTATCTCAAAAAGATGAAAATGCAGGCTCGCGCCTGCAGAGCAAGGTATCTATCGAAGACAAAAAAGATTGGCTCCGCGATATTCTCTGGCCGCATCGCAAGGCTTACCGTCAGGCGATTCTATTGGCACTGGCCATTAACTTTCTTGGCCTATTTGCAGCAATTTTTAGCCTACAGGTCTACGATCGGGTGGTGGCCCATGCAGGCTATGCGACCTTATTTGCTCTGGTAACGGGAATGCTTTTGGTTATTGTCATGGACCATGTCTTTCGTGCAGGCCGATCTCTGTTGCTTCAGCAGATTGGCGCACGAATAGAGGTAGCCATTGCCCGGGATGTCTTTCGGCGCATGCTCCACCTCCCAGCGCAACAGCTCGAGAAGTTTCCCCCGAGCTACTGGCAGGCTGTCTACCGCGATGTCGAGGTGGTGCGCGGCACATTTTCAGGTGCGGCGGCCATGCTGCTCATTGATTTGCCATTTTTAATTTTGTCCTTGGCCATGATCGCCTTAATTGCGCTGCCGCTCTTGCCGATTGCGCTGATCACGATCATCGCTTTTGTTCTGCTCGCTTGGCGATCCGGAGAGGTGACTCGCGATGCGACCGAGACCGAGCGTGAGCAACTTGTCCACCGAGATGCAACCATTGCCGAACTGGCGGGTGCGCGACTACACCTCAAGGCCATGGCCGCAGACACTGCCACTGCAGCTCGCTGGGAAGACCGCTACGCCACTTGGCTCAATGAGTCCTTGGTGCGCAGTCGAGAGGCCGATCACTATCGCGAGGTAGCCCACGCCATGACCACCGCCAATACCGTTATGGTCACTACCGTGGGTGCTCTGATTATTTTGAGCCAAAACCTAACATTGGGTGCTTTGATCGCAACCAACATTCTGACTGGCCGCATGGTCTCGCCATTGGTTCAACTGGTTTCCCAATGGCGTATGTTCGGTCAATACAAGTCTGCAAAGAAGAGACTTGATCAGCTCTTTGCGCAGGAGCTAGACCGCGAGGAAGTCGCAGTAGAACTCCCCCCGCCGAGGGGAATCTTGCGACTGGAGAATGTCACTTTTCAGTACGCTGGCACCGAGACCCAACAGGTGCAGCCAATCACCGGGCAAATTGGGCCACTGGGCCTGCATGGTATTGTCGGACCGAATGGGAGTGGCAAGACAACGCTGCTCAAGTTGTTGCGTGGCCTTTACATCCCCAGCGATGGCCGTGTGTTGCTCGATGGCGCGGACCTTAATCAACATTCGCAACAGTCTTTGGCCAAGCAGATGGGCTATTTGGCTCAAGACGCCCAGTTGCTCTCGATTAGTGTTCGCGACAACATCGCGCTGGCCAAGCCCGAGGCCTCTGATGAAGAGATTGTTCGCGCGGCCCAACTCGCTGGCGCACATGAATTCTTGATCGACCTCCCCGATGGCTATGGCACCATGATTGGCCCGGAGGGTCGAGGGTTTTCAGTCGGACAGACCAAGCGAATCATTATTGCCCAGGCCTTGCTCAATGATCCCCCCATTGTTTTACTTGACGAACCCACTTCTGAGCTCGATCGAGATGCCGAGGTGAAGTTGGTCATGACCCTTCGTGAATTAGCCAAAACTAAGACCGTCGTGGTGGTCTCCCACAGCCCATTCCTGCTCGCCCACTGCCAGGGCATTCTGGTTATGAACAAAGGTAAGTTAATGGCGGGTGGACCCGCTGACAAGATCCTCCCTAAGTTGGGTATCCAACCCGCTGGCCAGCCCAAGTCAGCTGGGGTTAGCAAGGCGGCTGCATGAGCAGTTCAGCTCTTGATTCTCTTCTGGATCGTTTCGGCCAGCCTGGTTGGCGTGCACCACAGCGTTACATGATTATTCTGCTTGGCCTCATCATTTTGTGGATGCTGGTTGCGCGAGTTGATCGCGTAGTAACAGCACCCGGCAAAGTGGTTCCGTTTGATAAGGTCAAGGTTATTCAGCACTTAGAGGGAGGAATCATCGCCGATATTTTGGTTCGGGAGAACCAAGAGGTTCGCATTGGCGAACCCCTGGTGAAACTTGATCTTGCCACCTCGGGCATCAACAGTGCTGAGATGAATGCCAGAATGTTTGCATTACGCCTTGCCAAAGTAAGGCTGGATGCAGAGTCGAGTGGACAGTCTCCTAGGTGGCCGGTCGATATCCCTAGTCAGTTTAAGGATCTTGTCGATGCCGAGCAATCCACCTATCGAAACCGAAAGATGGAGCGTGACAACTCACTGCAGGCACTTGAAAACCAAGTCTTTCAATCTCGCAAGCGACTTGCTGAATCTCAAGAGAGGCTCACAGCATTAGAGCAGAGCTTAGTTTTAGCCCGGAAGGAGCTTGCTGTATCGGAGTCGTTACTGAATGACAAGCTTGTCTCTCAGCTTGATCACTTCCAGCGGCAGAGCCGTGTGACCCAGCTTAATGGTGAGGTCTTGTCTCTTCGTCAGGCAATTTCCGGGGCTGAGGCAGCAATTGAAGAGGCTTCGGCTAGGAGGCGCCAAGAGGACGGTCGTTTTCGAAGAGAGTCTGCCAATGAGGCTAGCGAATTAGAGCGAAAAATTGCGAGTCTTACTGAGGAATTAGGGCTCGCGAAAGATCAAGGGGATCGTTCTGTAATCCGCTCCCCCATAGAGGGAGTGATAAAGAACCTAAAATTTCAGACCGTCGGCAATATTGTTCGCCCAGGTGAGCCAATGATGGAAGTTGTGCCCCTTAAGGATCAGTTAGTTATAGAGCTGAAGCTTAATCCGTCGGATCGTGGTTATGTGGTAATAGGTCAAGAGGCTTTAGTTAAGATCTCGACGTACGACTACCTTCGCTATGGCGGCCTATCTGGAAAAGTAACAGCAATTGGTGCGGATACGGATTTGGGTCGTAACGAGGAGCAGTTTTACAAAGTCGTCGTGAGCACCAACAAAGCGTTTATTGGCGATGGTCCTAACGAGTATCCGATTACCCCAGGGATGCTTGGTGAGGTTGATATCAAAGTTGATACACGGTCTATCTTTTGGTCCTTACTGAAGCCTGTCTTGAAGTTAAAGGCTGAAGCCTTTAGAGAACTTTAATAACTGGAGTTTCGATGAAACGGTGCAAGAAAGTAATTGTCTTTTTCGGGGCTTTGGCTTCAACTATGGGCTCATCTATGGCGGGCGAGTTACGAACCGAGTTGCAGAAGCTTCGTGACACTCATCCTTTAATCCGAGCGAGTCAGTTCGCGGTTGAAGCATCCGATCTGCGTAGACAGGCAGCCATGGCAGGTTTCTTGCCAAAGATTACGATCAGTGGTGATACGGGTGATGAAAAGATCGAGAGCGCTACCTTACCCATCACACCACCTACTAAGACTGATTACCAGCGGAGCAAGCGCACTTATACGTTAGAGCAAAACATTTTTAGTGGTGGTAAGACTTTTGCAGAGGTCGATATTGCAACAATCGATCGCAGCTTAAAGCAGTCTGAGGCCAGGGCTAGCTCTCAGGATATTCTTTTAGAAGCCCTCGTAGCCTACCTTCAGGTACTTCGTAATCAATTGCTAATCCGTCTCTCAGAGATCAACGAAGAGACCACCCAGCAACAACTCGCCATGGAAAAAGCTAGAGTTGAGCGTGGCGGCGGAGTGGTAGTAGATGAGCTTCAAGCTGCGACTCGGTTGCAGATTGTTCGTGAGCGCCGAGTTTTTTATGAACAGGGTATGCGAGATTCAATTGCAAATTACGAGCAAGTATTTGGCCATGTACCTAGCCAGGAAAAAATTCAAGATCTTGATAATTTTGTAGACCTAATTCCTGCTGATGTTGAAGTTGCTGTTCTTCGAGGTCAAGAATTTAACCCGAGACTTCAGCAGATTCGTTTGCAGATTGACCGTGCGGCGAGGTCGATTAACTTAGAGCGCTCGAATCTTTTGCCGAAGGTGGACTTTGTCTTGTCAAGAAGCAGGGATAAGGAAGTGGCGGGAATTTTCAAAAAAGACGAAGATTCGGCGCTTGTTAGATTTTCTTGGAACATTTTCTCTGGTGGTGATTCGATGAATCGTACTCGTGCGGCCGCATTAGACCGCAATGAGGCGATGGAACGGGAGATTAGTACCCAGCGTAAGACATCTGAGTCCATTCGCATGGCATGGAACCAGTATCAAAAAGGGCAAGAGCGCCTAAAGCTCCTTGAGACTGCTGCAGAAACTTCTCAGAGGGTAATGGAAGGTCGTAAGCGTCTTCGCGACTCTGGTCGCGAGACCGTATTGGCAGTGCTCGATGCCGAGGTGGAACATTTCGGCATCTTGGCTAATAAAGTTAATGCAATGATTGATGCTCGACTTGGAAGCTACAGGCTATTACATGTGACTGGCCTGTTAGATATTTCTACGCTTAATCTTGACTCGGATAATTTTCGGCTTCCTATTCGACCTTTAGAAGAGACACTAAATCAGCTGTTAGGCTGGAAAAAGCAGCCCGTAAAGCCCTCATCGATAGTTGCTTCCGCGCCAAAAGTTGAGGAAGTTCCGTCGGTTGTTACTCCCCCATCATCGACCACTTCCTCGATTCCGCCCACATCGCCCAAACCAAAAACTCCGTCAGCAAAACCGACGCCCGAGATAGCCCCTTCGGCGCAGACTGCAACGCCAGTAACGATTTTGCCGGTGAATGATCCGCTAGACCCCAAAGCAGATGATGACCCGTCTCTGACTCTTACTAAAAAGGTCCTTGACTGGGCTGAGGCATGGTCCGGAAAAGATTTTGATTCTTACTCAGACTTTTACAGCGAGGTCTTTCAGACAACTAGGTTTAAGTCTAAGTCTCAGTGGCTGGATTATCGAAAGCCACGAATTGTTGGCAAAAGATCAATCTCTGTAGAGATCCGTAACCTAGTGGTTAAGGTACTTGAAAACGGTAGAGCCGAGGCGGTTTTTGAGCAAAACTATAAGGCGGGGAATTTAAAGGTTCGGTCTGCAAAGAAGCTTCAATTTATCAGGGAAGATGACAGCTGGAGGATTCTCTGGGAAGGCAATTGACTCTTTATAGGACTTTAAGATGCGCTTTTTGTTTATTCACCAAAATTTTCCAGGCCAGTTTGTTCATTTGGCACCGAAGTTGGTTGAACGAGGTCATGAAGTACACGCGATAGCCATGCGCAAAGATTTTTCAGGACTTTGGAGCGGGGTACGCGTTCACCAGGTAAAGCCTATTAAGGGCAGCACTCCTGGGGTCCATGCTTGGGTTGTTGATTTTGAGACCAAAGTAATTAGGGCAGAGTCTGTTTTTAGGGCAGCCTTAAAGCTCCGCCAATCGGGGCTCGAACCAGAGGTAATTATTGCGCACCCCGGTTGGGGTGAAAGCCTGTTTCTGAAGGACGTCTGGCCAAAAGCAAAACTCGGGATCTACTGTGAGTTCAACTATGCAGAGTCGGGCCTAGATGTGGGCTTCGATTCAGAGTTTTCTGTGACTGATGAAGGGGATCCTTGCAGGTTGCGGCTTAAAAACCTTAACAATGTAATGCACTTTGACCTTGCTCACGCAGCGATTTCTCCAACACGGTTTCAAGCGGGTACATTTCCCATGCCGTTTCGTCGGAAGATTCGAGTGCTACATGACGGAATTGATACCCAACGAATTCGACCGAATCCAGATGCGAGGTTCACCTTGCCGGATGGCACTGTTGTCGGACGGGACGATGAGGTTGTTACGTTTGCCAATCGAAACCTCGAGCCATACCGGGGTTATCACATATTCATGCGGGCCTTACCAAACCTTTTGGCGGAGCGGCCAAACGCAAAGGTGATCATCGTAGGGGGGCATGGAACAAGTTACGGAAAAGCTCCAGGAAATCAGAATACTTGGAAACAGATTTTTATTGATGAGGTTCGCCCTAAGATTTCCGATGAAGACTGGGCTAGGGTTTTCTTTTTACCCAACCTTGATCGCGAGCAGTTTCTTTTGTTCCTGCAGGTCAGCCGTGTCCATGTTTACTTAACTTATCCCTTTGTGGCGGGATGGAGTCTCTTGGAAGCCTTGAGTGCGGGTTGCGCTGTTGTGGGCAGTGACACCGAGCCGGTTCAGGAATTCATACGGCATCGTCATACGGGACTTCTGACCTCGTTTTTTGACACTCAGGAATTAGTCCAAAGTATCGCCCATCTGCTTGAAGATGAACGACTGCGCAATAGGCTTGGACAGGAAGCTCGTAAAAAAATGCAGAGTTATTTTGACCTTCACTCTGTTTGTCTTCCCAAATTGGTTCGATGGGCGGAAGGCCTAGGATCCAAGAGGTCTAATCGAAGGGCGGTAGCCATTCAAGCCAATCGGACTGAGAATTTACCTTGAAGGTGGCGCTTGTCGTGCCGCATTTTTACAGTGCTGACGAGGCGCCTGTTTATTCATCAAGGTCATCTCTCAAGCTGGATCAGAGGCGCCTGGCAATACATGAACTAGTTTTTAATTGGCGAGCCGTGTGTGAGCAACCATTTGTTTTGGATATCGAAAGAAAGTCTTTTGTATCTGCCGAGGCGGAGCCGATCAAGCTAGATATATACATTCTTGTGAATGGGAAGAACCACCTGTTAGAAGACATGTTCATTGAAAAAAATGGGATAAAGCTTGTCACCGTTAAGACGGAGAACCCATTAATGATCCCTTTCGCCTCGTATCATGTTTTTTTCAAGAACAAGGGCGACTATGACTGGTTTGTCTATTCTGAAGATGACTTGGTACTTCGAGACCCATTTATTTTTCAGAAGCAGGCTCTTTTTAGGAGGCACTTTGGCGAGGCTAGGTTGCTCCAGCCGAATCGATTCGAGTTTAATCCAGACGGACCGAGTATCAAGACCTACGTGGATGGAAACTTAAGGGAGGGTTTTATCAAGCCATTCTTGGATAGAGTTGATGAGAGGGAGGATCACCTAAGCTTTGATTACGGGAATCATATTATCGTGCTTACATGAGCACGGAATCCGCATTCTGGGTTTTTTATGCTCTCAAAGACCCAGTTAGAGAAGTGGGTCTCTTCTAAGACATTTTTGGACATGGATTGTTCTTTTATCTCGCCACTCGAAAGCGCTGCAACTTTGGGAGTTCTCAAGGTCTTCTCTGTTTTTAAACCGAGCCCCTCAAATTTCGCGTTTTTTGAAATCGAGCACTTTGATAGAAAATTTTCGGGAATGAAGCTCCCACGAGTGCAGGAAACTCTTTAGCCCAGCGTCTTTCCAACCAGCCAGAAGTAGAGTCGGTAGGGCAGGACCCGCAGTAGCTTCATGAACCAGGTAAAGCGCTTTGGATAGTGAATCTCAAACACACCCCGCGAGAGCCCCCGCAGAGTCGCCTGGGCCGCCTCTTCCGCAGAGATGAGCGCGGGCATTGTGAACGCGTTTCCATCCGTGAGCCGGGTCTTGACAAAGCCCGGGCAGACCAGTGAGACGTCAATGCCCTTGGGCTTGAGCTCCACAAAGCAGGTCTCGGCCATGGCGTTGAGCCCCGCCTTGCTGGCGCTGTAAGACAGCGCCAGCGGAAGACCGCGATAGCCCGCCACGCTGGAGAACCAGCACAGGTGAAACTTTGGCTGCGATGCATCCTGGGCCCGCGATGCCGCAAGGGGCAGCCAATGGTTGAGCAGTGCCCGCAGGCCGTCGTAGCAGGCCAGCAGATTGGTCTCGATTACCTGTCGGGCGTCGTCTACGGAAAAGTCTGCGATCGGCTGCGGCTTGTAGTCACCAGCCACCCAGAAGACCAGGTCGGGCAGCCAGCCTTCGGGGGCTAGTGCATCCAGCACCCGCTGCGCCCCACCGCGTTCGGTGATGTCAAAGACCATGTGCTTGACCGACTCAGAGGGGAAGGCCTCGGCAAGCGCCTGTGCCCGCCGACCGGAGACAATCAGGCGCGCACCCTGTGCCAGCGCCTGCTCGGCAAGTGCCTGGCCAATACCAGCAGAGGCGCCCACCACCCAGACCGTACGGCCTTTCAGACTGAGGATAGGGGTGTTGAGTGGCATAGGCCGGGGCTCGGTGTCTGGAAGTCTGGGGTGGAGTGGGCGGTCTTTCTTAGGGCCGCTGGAACGAAAGCGTTACCTCACCGAGCCGAATGCCAAACTTGCTGAACGTAGCGCGGTTAAGCATCACTTTGTCGTCAATGAGCACCATCCAGTCGTCAAAGGCCATGTGGATTACCCTGCCCTGCACGGGCACGGCCAAGGTATACCGCCAGTGCAGGGCATTGCCGGCAATCTCACCGGTGGCCTCACCCACGACATCGTCTGCCCGGCCAATCCATTTCCCCGGCCCCACCTGCTCCAGCCGCCAGATCCGCCGTTGTTTCTCGCCATCGGACCAGTCGAAGTATTCATCCAGGGTGCCTTTGCCTGCGTTAAAGCTGCCCTCAATGCGCACGACAAACCGTCTCGTAATGGCCCCGGAACGGTCGGTGACCATGCCCCAGCCAGTGGTGGTGCCCGAGAAATACGCCGCTAGGTCAAGGGGTGGCTTCTGGTCGGCATACTGCTCGATTCGAGGGCCGGCGCAGCCAGACAGCAGCAGTAGGCTAAAGATAAGGCTGGCTGCAAGGATATGACGATAGGAAATAAGCCATCGGGACATGGGGAGACTCCTTTTAAGGCGATGAATGAAGACCAGCAACAGGGGCGGGCCCTGCCGCGGCAGGGGTGGGGGGAAGAATGACCAGCGCAATAAGCTTCATTAGACAGGGAATACCTGCGTAGGCGAGCTGCAGGGCTAGAAGGCCCTCTGACGACGCGATGGCTGCAGCGCCTGCCGTAGCCTCTTGAGCGGCCGAGCCGCCCGGCTGATACGAGAAATACTGCAGCATCGGCAAGGTCAGTCCGGCCGCAAATGCCAGGGCCAGCTTATTGAGCAGGCTCAGGTAGCCGAAGTATTGGCCTTCGGCCTTGCCATGATGGCCCCGCGCCGCGATAAGCTGGCCCACCAGCAGCGACGGACAGGTAAGCTCAGCCCCAAGGGCAAACCCCGTGACAATGCAGATCAGGCCAAAGGCGAGAAACTGGCCGTGGTCTAAGAAGACCGCCCAGCAAAAGGCGGCAATCGATACCGCCATGGCCCACTGCCAGGTCCGTCGCGGTCCATGAACCGCCGTGAGCCGGGCCCAGAATGGTACCGCTGCGGCTGCACAGATAAAGTAGAGCACGAGCAGCCCCGCAGACCACTGCGAGGATAGTCCCAGGCGGTCTCCCACGAAGAACAGAAACAAGGTGGCCGGGATGGCGTTGGCAAGGGCATTGATCCCCAGGGCGGCAAGAAGCTGCAGGAATGACCGATGAAAGAGTTCGGGGTGCGGCAGGGGCAGGGGCCGCTGCACCTCACGGGTGCTGCCATCATCGCCACGGGGGACACGCCGGATGGCCCAAAGGCTGACCAGGGTGGCCAGCCCTAAGACGGAGGCCATAGCCACCGTCTGCTGTTGCGCTGCCAGCCCCGCTGCCAGGATCAGCCCCGCCAGGCCGAGAACCTCGCGGCTGCCTATCCATTGCCGCTGCTGGGCAGGGTTGGAAGAGGCGGCAATGGCCCAGCTCTGATGGGCCAGGATGGCCGCGCTATTGGACAGAGAGACCAGCAAGGCGGTGGCAGCCAGCCAGAAAAGAAGCAGGTCGGTTTTCTGCTGGGCGACCCAGGCCGCGGGTGGACTCACCAGACAGACAAAGGCCAGTGCCAGGACGACCAAGGCGGGAGCCAGCCATTTCCGAAAACGTGCCCCCGAGGTTCGATCGATAAGCCGTCCGATTATGGGATCGGTGACAGCATCCACCAGCCGGGTTGACATGAGAATGAGACCAACGGCAGCCAGAGGCAGTCCCAGAGTTGCCGCATATAGCTGCGGCGTGAGCAGATACAGCGGCAGGGCCGCGAAGGCGATGGCAAACCCCGGAGAGGCATAGGCCCAGGCGATCTGGCGCATCACACGCGCTTAGGGTAAAGGGCCAAGGCTAGCGGGCAGTCCGCTGCGATGGACCAGACGTATCGGACCCCGCAGCAGCAAGCCCAGCCAGCAAGGCCTCACGCAGACGGGGTTCGCGGGTCTCTGGGTCAAGCCAGATGCTAAAGAACGCTTCAGAAAATTCTGGGTCGTCGATGCGCCCGAGAAGCCGGCCATTGAAGAAGAAGGAGGCCCCTTGCCCGGGGCGGTGTACCCCTGTGATCTGGTCCTCGCGGACAACATCCGGAAAGATCGCCGTCATCTGGGTGAGCCATCTGGCGTGCTGCTCGGCAGAGCCCCGCCCGAGTCGTTTGATCTCATCAATGCTTGTCTGGGCAATATTGGCTCCCGAGAACCGCATCTTGTAGCGCAAGGCAAGGGCAAAAGGCCTTTTGAGAATCCCCGCTGTTGGGGACTCTTCAATCGGCACGAAAAGCACAGCGTCATAGACCGAAAGCCCCAAAAACCGCAGCACTCCCTGCCCGACAGGAACCGCCCCAGGCAGCTGCGATAATAGCCAGGGCGGCACTTTACTGGCTTGTGCAGCCTGCGCGACCGCCTCAGGCAGCGGCAGAATAAGGAGGGCAAGCGCCCAGAGCAGTGCGCGCAGCTGTCTCATCTTAGGCGGTTGCATGCCCAAGGGTTACCTGAACCACATCTAAGTCGCCGCAGCGAAAGCCTGCCTCGCAGTAGGCCAGATAGAACCGCCACATGGCAATAAACCGATCATCCATGCCTTGGCGTTGCAGCTCGCCCCGCACCGAATCGAACCGGCCCAGCCATTCGCGCAGTGTGCGGCCATAGTCCTGTCCAAAGGAGAACTCACGAAGACAGATCAGTCCGCTGTCTTTTGCCTGACGGGCGATCTCGGACCGTGTGAGCAGCATGCCTCCGGGGAAGATGTACTTCTGAATGAAGTCCGTCCCGTCTCGGTACCGACGAAACAATTCTTCGTCGATGAGGATCGCCTGCACCACTGCCCGCCCGCCCGGCTTGAGCCGGTCGCGCAGGGTCTGGAAATAGGCGGGCCAGTAGCTCTGGCCGACGGCCTCGATCATTTCAATAGAGACAATGCCGTCGAACTGCCCCGTGGTGTCTCGATAGTCCTGCAGCGCAATATCACAGCGGCTCTTTAGGCCATGGGCGTCTAATAGGGCATCGGCCCAGGCTTTTTGCGCCGGAGAAAGAGTGATTCCGAGATGGCGGCCTGGCAGGCTCTTGAGCCTTTCGACGGCCAGCCCGCCCCAGCCACAGCCTATTTCCAGCAGCTCGCTCGTATCGGACCAGTTCTGACCATCGGCGACTTCCATCAGCGCCCGTTTTATCTTGGCCTTTTGGCCTGCCACCAGATCGACTGGCTGACCCCAGGCGCCCTGTTGGTCAAAGACCGCACTCGAATAAGTCATAGTCTCATCAAGCCAAAGCCGATAAAAATCATTACCGAGGTCGTAGTGGGCCTGGATATTCTTCTTCGACTGCCTCTTTGTATTGCCCCGAAAGAGGTGCTGCAGCCGGTCTGCCCAGAGCAGAAGACGGTTTCCATAAAGCGCCGGCGCAATTGCCTGGCGGTTACGGGCCAAGAGGGTGAGAAGGCTTGGAAGGTCCCGGCTAGACCAGTCTCCCTCCATGTAGGACTCGCCAAAGCCGATGTCGCCTCTGGCGACTGCCTTCGATAGCGCGGCCCAGCGTACCAAGGTGAGATCGGCTTCTATGGCATGGGGGTCCTGGCTGCCCTCAATGCAGCTGGTCTGGCCATTTGGGAGGGTGAGATGTAGCCTGCCAATGGCCAGCCGTTTGAGCAGCCCCAGGCCAATATGTGCCCGCCAGTCGGGGCGCTGTGAGACAGGCTGGCCCTTGGTGATCCCGGGCACATCGATAGGAAAGGCGCCTGAGGGCAGTCCGGTGGGGTCTACGGAGGGAACGACGGGCGAGGATTCGGGCTGGGTCATCGGAGCAGGCTTTTCTGTCGTTGGTATGGAGAGGAGGATGACGATGATCGAATTACGGGCGACTTACGAGGGAATTACGGGGGAACGCTAGGGGGGAATCACGGGCGCGCAGGCCGGGGCACGAGCCGCAGGCCTTTGCGCCAGAGCAGTAGGGCATGCCAATGAATCCTGAGGATCACGCCGAGACTGAAGGCGGGATAGCGCAGCCATGCCCAGACCGCCGCAGCTGGCGTTAGTGGCTTTGCTTCGCCACTGACATGGGTAATCAGGGCTGGCCCTGAACCTCGGTGGTATTCGATCCGGGCAAGGTCGTGGGTTTGGCGCGAGGCCCCATCCCAGTGAAACCGAAACCGATAGTGGCCATCGACCTGAAAAAACGGTGAGACATAAAAGGCCTTCTCGGCCTGCAGCGTCTGGCCATTGCGATACCCGTTTCCGCAGGGCAAGACGTAGACATGCCGGTCGCCGAAGGTGTTGTTCACCTCGGCAATGACGGCCGAGAGACTGCCATCGTTGCGCTCGCAGTACCAGAAGCTCACCGGCTTGAAGACATAGCCGAGCATACGGGGAAAGGTGGATAGCCAGATCTCGCCATCGGCATCGGTAACCCCATGGTCTCTGAGCTGGCCAGCAGCCCAGTCTAGTAAAGGCCCGCCATCGCCGTGGTCTTTGTTCTGCAGGCTCAGAAGGGCGGGCCGGTTCACCCCAAAGGCCCAGCCCCCCCAGGCCCCACCCACCATTTGCCGGGCAAGGCTGCGAAGCGGCACCTGGACATAGAAGGCCTGTGTGACAAAGCCGTGTCCGACGGGTGCGAGTCGGCGGTGCCCGACCCGCCCTGAGACAATCCTAGGCATGGGAATGCCCGGTTCCTCTGGCGCTGCAGCCACAGACTCTATGCTGCCCATGCCTCAGCGGACTGCGATCGCGCTGGGGCCAGCCCCAGGGTCTTCACGACCGAGGCGGCAGCCAGCCGGCCGGATCGGAAGCCGTCCTCATGAAAGCCATATCCCATCCAGGCACCGGCAAACCAGTGCAATGATTCTCCGGCGTTCTCTGCGAGCTGTTTCTGGGCCTGTACTGCGGCTGCGTCGAATATCGGATGGGCGTACTGATTGACCTCGAGCGTGCGGCTCTCAGCCGGGGGCTGCAAGGGGTTGAGACTTACCAGCACAGGGGTTCGAAACGGCAAGGACTGCAGCCGGTTCATCCAGTAGGTCACCGAAACGGCAGTCTCGCAGGAGGACCCTTCAGGCCCCTGACTGAGATAGTTCCAGGCTGCCCAGGCCCTGCGCCTTCGGGGCATGAGCCGGGTGTCGGTGTGAAGGTAGGCGGTGTTTGGCTGGAAACGGATCTTTGAGAGCCACTGAAATGCTGTGGGGCAGCGTTCGGGATCGATGCACCTAACAGCCTGATCGGCATGGCAGGCATAGATCACCGCATCTGCCTGGATCTCAAAAGCCTCTTGGCCTTCACTGCGCCTGCCGCGAACCAGAACCGTGCGGCCCTGCACACTTTCCTGTAGACGGGTTTGTTCCACCGCATGATCGGTATGTATCGCGATGGGAAGCGACTGGTTTTTAATGACCTCTCGCAGGCGGGTAATGTAGATGCTGCTTCCGTGGCTGAGGCTAAACCACTGGGGACGGTTCATGATCTGTAGCAGCCCGTGGTTCATACAGAAACGCACAAAGCTGGCAAAGGGGTAGGCGCGCATGGTCTCCGGGGGGCAGGACCAGATGGCCCCCGCCATCGGAAGCAGATAGGCCTGCTGAAAGAGCCTGCCGTAGCGGCCTTGCTCGAGGTACTGGCCGAGGCTTATTGGCTGCTGCCGGCCCGATTCCATGGCAACACAGTCGATCGGTGCGCAACGGTTAAAACGCATGATCTCCGATAGCATGGCCCAGAAACGGGGGCGCAGCATGTTCGACCTCTGGGCAAAAACGGCATCCAGGCTGCTGCCTGACCATTCAAAGGCGCCGTCGTTCACAGAAACCGAAAACGACATCTCCGTGGGCGTGGTGGCGACCTGCAAGGCATCGAGCCAAGGCCGAAACTCAGGGTAGGTCTTGTGGTTAAAAACAATAAACCCGGTGTCGACGGGCTCGGAACGCCCTTCCAGGTCTATCAGTCGCGTATGGGTATGGCCCCCAAGCCTACGGTCAGATTCCAGCACCGTAACCAGAGCGTCGTGACGCAGGTGCCATGCGGCCGAGAGGCCGGAAATACCGGACCCCACGACCACGACATGGGGGCGGCCTGGATCCGACTGGATCTGCCCCATGGCTTCTACCAGCTCGCGCGCTGCTCTATCTTGGCGTAGGCAGAGTGGTTGTGGATTGACTCAAAGTTTTCTGAGGCCACCGAAAAACCGGCAACGCGACGGTCTTCCTTAAGCGCCAGGGCAATGTCACGCACCAGGTCTTCGACAAACTTTGGATTGTCATAGGCGCGTTCGGTAACGTACTTTTCATCGGGTCTTTTCAGAAGACCCCAGAGTTCACAGGAGGCCGCCTGTTCGGCAATCTTGATCAGGCTTTCTGCGTCAACCTCTTGCCGCAGGTCTGCCACGATGGTCACCTGCGACCGTTGGTTGTGGGCGCCATAGTCAGAGATGTTCTTCGAGCAGGGGCAGAGGCTTGTGACCGGAACGATCACTGTGAGGCTGATTCTTTCTCGGCCCTCGCGGTGTTCAGCCTCCCAGATCACCTCATAGTCCATGAGCGAAGACACGCCAGAGACGGGCGCCGACTTGCGAACGAAGTAAGGCAGTGCAACCTTGATTAGGCCAGCATCGGCCTCTAGCTTCTCAAGCATGGCCTTGAGCATCTGTCCCATGGCGCTATAGCTCAGGGCAGACTCGTGGCTTTGAAAGACATCGATGAAGCGGGACATGTGGGTGCCCTTGGCCTCCGCGGGAAGGGCTACGGTCATCTCCACCGTGGCCACACTCGGCTGAGGTCCCAGGGCAGTCTGGACCATCACAGGATGGCGCATCGCCTTGATGCCTACCTTTTGAATGGGAAGCCGACGGGTGTCCAAAATGGACTGCACGTCGGGAAGCGGGGTGAATTTTTCTGGCGCATTCATAGTGCAGGGCCCTCTTTGTTAGGGATAAGGAAAAAATAGGTTAAGACGCCGAAGTAGAGGCGCGCAAGGCACGCTCTATCTCGGAGACCAGGGATCGGCTGCTCGGAGACACGGCACTGGCATAGCTACGCACGAGCCGGCCGTTTCTATCGATTAGGTACTTGTGAAAGTTCCAGCTCGGGGCATCAGACAGCCGGGAGAGCTCGGCGAACAAGGGGTTGGACTGTGGACCGGTGACGCGACTCTTGGCAAACATGGGAAACTGAACGCCAAAGGTGTTGGAGCAGAACTCAGCAATCTGAGCGCTTGAGCCAGGCTCCTGATTGCCGAAGTCATTTGAAGGAAAGCCGAGCACCACCAGCCCCTGGTCTTTATACCGCGCATAGAGGGCCTCAAGGCCCGCATACTGGTTGGTGAACCCGCAGTAGCTTGCAGTGTTTACCACCAGCAGCACCTTTCCCTGGTACTGGCACAGTGACTGCGGGGCATCATCCTGAAGCCGGGGAAATGTCCTATTCAAAATCGAAGGACAAGACGGCGCCCCGAAGGCGGAACTGCTCGAGGCACAGAGAAAACCAATAGCGCCGATCAGACCCAGCCCCTGAGCGATTGCCTGCCTGCGTCCGATGACAGGGCGACCCGAGAATACAACCGAGCAAGGAGGGCTAGGCAGCGTCGTGAGGGAATCAGAAGACTTAGCGTTTACCATAGAAAATATGAAAGAAAGGGTTTTGTCCTAGTCATTTGTTATAACTGCTGTTATAGTAAGTCTTAAGAAATCCCCCGTCAAATATTTGTCTATGACAAAATAGGGTTATCGGAAACACATTTTTACTATGGACCAGCCTATTAAGTCTCCCGTTCATCTCAGTATCGCGGCCGTCGAGCGAGACACGGGACTTTCTAAAGACACCCTGCGGGTCTGGGAAAGGCGTTATGGTTTTCCAAATCCGCAGCGAGACCACTTCGGCGAGCGGTTGTACTCCATTGACCAGGTGGACCGTTTGCGCGCGATCCGCAGGCTCATGGATGCTGGCTATCGGCCCGGAAAGATTATTGGGCTTGCGCTAGAGGATCTTCAGGCCCTTGCGCAGTCAGTGCCTCAGGTCTCTCAGATTGCCTCCGAAGACCAGGCCGCCGATCTCGAAGGTCTGATGCAGGTTTTGCGGGCGCACGAAATCGAAGACCTCCGGCGGCAGCTCAGTCAGCGGGTGCTTCGTCTTGGGCTTGCTCGATTTGTCACCGAGGTGGTCGCCCCTCTCACAGAACAGGTAGGCGATGCCTGGGCGCGAGGGCAGCTGCAGATCTACGAAGAGCATCTATTTACCGAGTCAATGCAGGTGGTGCTTCGCAATGCGATTAGCACGATTCCCCAGCCTGGCAACCGTCCGAGGGTGTTGCTCACCACCTTCCCTTCTGAGCCCCATGGCATGGGTTTACTCATGGTCGAGGCGCTTCTCGCTCTAGAAGGATGCCGGTGTTTTTCTCTGGGAGTTCAGACCCCCATTTGGGACATCGTCCTTGCCGCAAAGGCCCAGGAGATAGACCTGATTGCGCTTTCTTTTTCGCCTGTGATGAACCCATCGCTGGTGCTCGATGGCCTCTCCGAGCTGCGTGCCAAACTGCCACGGACTGTGGAGATCTGGGCGGGTGGGCGATGCCCGGTGCTTCAGAGGCGGCCACCGGCAGATATCAAGGTGCTGCAGGAATTTTCCGAACTGACCAAGGCCGTTATCGACTGGCGGCACCGTCAGCGGGGCTGACGCGCGTTTAGTTCCTCTGGCAACACTGCGGCAATACTGGCAAACAGCGCCGCAGACGCGGGCTGAAGGGGCTTTTATGGCCTTAAAGACGCTAATAGCCTTAAAGACGCTTAAGGGGCTTTAGGCGCCATCTTTTTTGATCGGCCCGATTGCCTGGATGCTGCTGACCGCTCCCTATCAGTCTGAGAAGGTTTCTTTGCACGCCCCTCTTTGCCTGACGGATGAGAATTGTTGGCAGTGGCGGTCTGCATCGCACCGGCAGCCTGAACCAGCTGGTTGAACTGTTCCTGCATGGACGACCACCACCATTGCTGGGGATCTAGAGAAGCCGCAGACGGGTTCTCCTGGGCCGGAGCATCGTTCTTAGCCTGACCGGCCTGCGCCTTTGGCGCCGCCTGGCTTCCGAGGTCTGCCATCGAGGTCTGCCAGGCCTGCACCGCGGCAAGCGTGCCCTTCTGGATTTCCAGACCCTGGATGGTTGTTTTTAGTATGTTGAGGTTTAAGCTAAGCCACTGCTCCACTGTTTTCAGGTCCGCGATGCGCCGCTCGATTTCCTCGGGATCGGTTGTCGGCAGGCTGGACTGCGGCAGGCCGGAGGCGGACATGGGATAGGCCGCAAAACCTGGCCAGGCTGCCTTGAGAAAAGCGAAAGGGTCGTTCGGAGTGTCCATGGGCATCACTGTATGAAAGAAGGCATGCAGAAAATGCGCAACGCCACAGTGGCTTGGCCAGGCCTCTGGCTAGCCATCGGCTTGCACCTGGCCATTTTCTTCCTATTTGTTCTTCGCGGCGACCATTTTTTTCGCCCGGACCCTCCTGCCCCCACCGAAACTGTGGTGCGGCTGATCGCGCCGATGCAGCCGCCCCCTGCTCCTGCCCAGACAAAACCCCCTGTGGCCAAAAGACAGACTCCTATGCCCCCAGCGGCGCCGGTTGCGCCCGCAGACGACGATCGCGCACCCGTATTTGAAAATGCTATTGAGACTGAGGGCCCATCGCCGCAGGCCATTTCCGAACCCGAGGAGGCTGCCCTACCAGAACTGCCAGAGCCGCCTCTCTCCCCTTTGTCGGCACAGCTTCCCCGGTCTGGCGAGATAAGGATGCAGGCCTATCTGGGGCGGTATCAGTTAGACAGTGAACCCCTGGGTGTGGGGAGTCTGGCGGTGACCTTTCCCGAAGAGGGCCGCTATGAGATCAGGCTATCTGCCCAGGCCCAGCGCTGGGCTGCCTTGTTCGTCAGGGAGGAACTGCGGTTTTACAGCCAGGGACGCCTGACAACCGAGGGCCTGATACCGGAGATCTTTGAGTCTCACACCCCTTTTCGTGGAAAGACGCGCAGCAGCTTCGACCCACTGACCGGGAAGGCCTTTCTTGGGGCCGGGCGAGACGGTGTGCCCCTGCCCGAGGCGTTTCAAGACCGGCTGAGCGTGATCTTTCAGCTCGCATGGATCGGCCAGAACCGTCCCGGCGCTCTGGACTTTGGTGCGCGCCATACCCTTACCGTGGCGGGAACCCGGGAGTTCCGGGCGACGACGTTTACCGTGGAGGGTCCGGAAGACTTGGTTCTGCCGGGCGGGATTCTGGTGTCTGCAATTCGACTTATCAGCGATCGGGTCTCCGGCGAGCGGCGAGAGGGTCAGATCGAGGTCTGGCTCGATCCTTCGGACCGTTTTCTTCCGGCCCGCATTCTCTTTCGGGAGAGTTCGGGTCAGGCCGTTGATTTTCTTGCGATTAGGGCGGTTTTTTAAGAGTACGGTTTGCGCGGCCCGTCTTTGGGTAGGCGATTTTTTGAGCCCTCCGGACTGAGGAGGGCGGTTTTTCCGTCCAGGCGCCCTTGGTTGACAAAATCGGCCTAAAGAAGGATAGTTTTGGGTTCGTCGTGGAGGGGTGCCCGAGTGGCTAAAGGGGGCAGACTGTAAATCTGTTGGCTTACGCCTACGTTGGTTCGAATCCAACCTCCTCCACCAGGTTATGGGGCTCGGGGCTGGGTTAAGCGGTTGGGTTTAGGGGTTGGCGGGTGTTAGGGCTGGCCTTCTTCGGTAGATGTAAAGGATTCGGCGGGTGTAGCTCAATGGTAGAGCAGAAGCCTTCCAAGCTTATGACGAGGGTTCGATTCCCTTCACCCGCTCCAAGTTTACTGCGGCGAAAAATCGCAGTGAAGTCTGGCGCTTAGGTCTGTTGGGGGCAGTTGTTTGGGCTGATGTTGACTTCGTTTGACGTATTGTTTTGCCCATGTGGCTCAGTGGTAGAGCACTCCCTTGGTAAGGGAGAGGTCACGCGTTCGATCCGCGTCATGGGCACCAGATTTTGGGCTGTGTTCCCCTGGGGTTGGCTAGTCCTCGGGCTGTGGCAAGAGCCTGTGTGAGATTCGTAACCGGTTTTTATTTTCAAAAGAAATTAAGGAGTCTGGTATGGCCAAGGGCAAGTTTGAGCGTACGAAGCCGCATGTGAATGTAGGGACGATTGGGCACGTGGACCATGGGAAGACGACGCTGACGGCGGCGATTACGACGGTGTTGTCGACGAAGTTTGGTGGAGAGGCCAAGGCCTATGACCAGATTGATGCGGCGCCTGAGGAGAAGGCCCGTGGGATTACGATTAACACGGCGCATGTGGAGTATGAGACGGCGAATCGTCACTATGCGCACGTAGACTGCCCGGGGCATGCGGACTATGTGAAGAACATGATTACGGGTGCGGCGCAGATGGACGGGGCGATTCTGGTCTGCTCGGCTGCCGATGGTCCGATGCCGCAGACCCGTGAGCATATTTTGCTGGCCCGGCAGGTGGGCGTGCCTTACATCATTGTGTTTTTAAACAAGTGCGACATGGTTGATGATGCGGAGCTGCTTGAGCTTGTGGAGATGGAGGTGCGCGAGCTGCTCTCGAAGTATGAGTTTCCGGGCGACGATATTCCCATTATCAAGGGCTCGGCCTTAAAGGCGCTTGAGGGGGACAAGGGTGAGCTGGGGGAGCAGGCGATATTGCAGCTGGCCGAGGCGCTGGATTCGTACATTCCTACGCCTGAGCGGGCGATTGATGGTGCCTTTTTGATGCCGATTGAGGATGTGTTTTCGATCTCTGGGCGTGGCACGGTGGTCACGGGCCGAGTCGAGCGTGGGATTGTGAAGGTGGGAGAAGAAATTGAGATCGTGGGCATTAAAGACACGATTAAGACCACCTGCACGGGCGTGGAGATGTTTCGCAAGCTCTTAGATCAGGGGCAGGCCGGTGACAACGTGGGCGTGCTTCTGCGTGGTACCAAGCGTGAGGAGGTTGAGCGTGGCCAGGTGCTGGCTAAGCCCGGATCGATCACGCCGCACACCAAGTTTGAGTGCGAGGTCTATGTGCTTTCCAAAGAAGAGGGCGGGCGTCATACGCCATTTTTCAACAACTACCGGCCGCAGTTTTACTTCCGTACGACCGATGTTACCGGGTCGGTGCAGCTGCCTGAGGGCACCGAGATGGTGATGCCCGGAGACAATGTGAAGATGGTGGTCACGCTCATTGCCCCGATTGCCATGGAGCAGGGGCTGCGGTTTGCCATCCGCGAGGGCGGCAGAACCGTCGGCGCCGGCGTCGTCGCAAAGGTGATCGAGTAACCCGAAATCGGAACGCATAGGGGCATAGCTCAACTGGCAGAGCGTCGGTCTCCAAAACCGAAGGTTGGGGGTTCGATTCCCTCTGCCCCTGCCACCTCCGACCTTTTCAAGACTACTCGCCACGAGACCACTCGTTTGAAACGCCTTTCATGAACACGACGCCCACCGATGTTGAATCCCGGCTTCCTGACCGGCTGATGCTGGCCGGGTCGCTGCTCGCGTTTCTCTTTGGTGTTTATGGCTTTCACTGGGCCGAAGAATCCGCCTGGACTGCCCTGGGCCTGTTGTTTCTCGGTATTGCGATTGCTGTGGCCCTTGGGCTTGCCTCGCCCTCGGGCCGGCGGTTTCTGGGGTTCTCTCGCGAGGCTGTGCACGAAACCCGCAGGGTGGTCTGGCCCTCACGCAAAGAGACCCTGCAGACCACCGGAATCGTTTTTTTGTTTGTGCTGATCATGGCCCTCTTTCTCTGGCTCACCGATAAGTCACTAGAGTGGATCCTGTATGACCTTTTGCTCGGATGGAAGTAACAATGACCAAACGCTGGTACGTCGTGCATGTCTTCTCGGGCATGGAAAAGAGCGTGGCAAAGGCCATCCAAGAACGGATTGACCGCGCAGGCATGCAGGATATGTTCGGCCAGCTTCTGGTCCCCGCAGAAGAGGTTGTCGAGATTCGTGGTGGCCAGAAGGCATTGTCCGAGCGGCGGTTTTTCCCCGGCTATGTGCTCGTTGAAATGGAGATGAACGACCAGAGCTGGCACCTGGTGAAGAACACCAACAAGGTCACTGGTTTTGTAGGCGGCTCAGGAAGTAAGCCCACGCCTATTTCTCAGGCCGAGGTTGACAAGATCATGGCCCAGATGCAGGAAGGCGTGGACAAGCCCCGGCCCAAGGTCTTGTTCGAGGTGGGCGAGGTGGTTCGGGTGAAGGAAGGGCCATTTACCGACTTCAATGGCAATGTGGAAGAAGTGAACTACGAAAAAAATCGTCTGCGGGTATCGGTCACGATCTTTGGTCGTTCGACACCGGTGGAGTTGGAATTCGGTCAGGTTGAGAAGCTCTGACCGAAGGGGGTGGATCGCAAACGTGTCTGGTGCCTGACCCCGCTTCTGAGGGAACCGCTCACGTTTTACGGTCTGCGCGCTATGAGGAGCAGCAGTATGAAAGAGATTCTTTCCGAACCTGCGCAATAACTCGCTTAAGGAGCCGTAATGGCAAAGAAGATTGTTGGCTATGTGAAGCTGCAGGTGCCTGCAGGCAAGGCCAATCCCTCCCCTCCGATTGGTCCTGCACTGGGCCAACGGGGACTCAATATTATGGAATTTTGTAAGGCCTTTAACGCCCAGACGCAGGGCATGGAGCCAGGCCTGCCCATTCCCGTGGTGATTACGGCCTTTGCCGACAAAACCTTCACCTTCATCATGAAGACGCCCCCGGCGTCTATTCTGATTAAAAAGGCGGCGAAGGTCGATAAAGGCTCGGCCCGTCCGCATACCGATAAGGTTGGCTCCATCACGCTCGCCCAGTGCGAAGAAATTGCCAAACTTAAGCAGCCCGACCTCACCGCTGCCGACCTGAAGGCAGCCGTTCAAACCATTGCCGGAAGTGCCCGAAGCATGGGCATCACTGTGGAGGGCCTGTAGCCATGACCAAACTCGCAAAGCGCACGGCCGCAGCCCGCGCCAAGGTAGACCGCAGCCGATTTTATGCGGCAGACGATGCCTTAAAGCTCGCCAAAGACTGCGCCACAGCCAAGTTCACCGAGTCCGTGGATGTCGCCGTACAACTCGGCGTAGATGCCAAGAAGTCCGACCAGCTTGTGCGCGGCTCCATTGTTCTGCCCGCTGGCACTGGCAAAACTGCCCGGGTAGCAGTCTTCGCCCAGGGCGATAAGGCCGAGCAGGCCCGGGCCGCCGGCGCCGAGATTGTCGGCATGGAAGACCTGGCTGAGCAGATCAAGGCCGGCAAGATGGACTTCGATGTGGTCATTGCGTCCCCAGATGCCATGCGCCTGGTCGGCCAACTAGGGCAGATTCTGGGCCCGCGCGGCCTAATGCCCAACCCTAAGGTCGGCACAGTTACGCCCGATGTGGCCACCGCTGTTAAAAATGCCAAGGCGGGTCAGGTGCAGTACCGTACCGACAAGGCCGGCATTATCCACTGCACCATAGGCCAGGCCAGTTTCGAGGTGTCTGCCTTGAAGTCCAACCTGGTAGCGCTTATTGAAGCGCTGAACCGTGCCAAGCCCTCCAGCTCCAAAGGGGTCTACCTGCGCAAGGTGGCGGTCTCTACAACCATGGGTCCGGGGATTCGTATCGATACGCAGAACCTGCTGCAGTCGCAGCAGGCGCAATAAAGGCTTTGGGTCGTTGGCGCCGTCCCGGCTCATCCCGGGACAGCTGCCAGCGAGTTGTCAAAGACCGTTGGGGTTGTCGAGAAAGCGGCAACGTAATTTTAGGGCCCAAGCCCTGATCCCAGCGCAGATGGCGGTCCCTTTAGAACACGAAATGCCGGGTTTTGGTTTTTTGGGTTCTGCAGGTCGCCGGTGTTAAACGCCCCAAGGCAGAAATGTCGCGGGGCATCAACAGGAGTGAACTGTGGCACTAAATCGCGTTGCAAAAGCCGCCGTTATCGACGAGGTTGCAGGTCAGCTTGCAACCGCCCAGTCGATAGTCTTGGCTGAGTACCGTGGTCTGGATGTGACAAAGATCACCGAGCTGCGCCGTCAGGCGCGCGCCTCAGGTGTCTACCTGCGTGTGCTTAAGAACACGCTCGTGCGCCGGGCGATTGCGGGAACCGCCTTTGAAAAATTGGCCGATCATATGACCGGCCCTTTGATCTACGGCATTTCCAAAGACCCGGTGGCTGTGGCAAAAGTAATGTTCGAGTTTGCAAAGGGCAATGACCAGCTGGTGATTAAGTCGGGAGCCCTGCCCAACTCGGTGCTTGATGCCAACGGCATTAAGGCGCTCGCCTCGTTGCCCTCTCGCGAAGCCCTTCTGGCTAAGCTCTTGGGCACTATGCAGGCGCCTGTTACTACCTTTGTCCAGACCCTTAATCAGGTTCCCTCAAAGTTCGTGCGCACGGTCGCAGCAGTACGCGACCAGAAGGCCGAGCAAGGCGCCTAAGGCGTCTTGTATCAGTCGCAGAGTCTTGAACAACGAGGCATTTCAATTTTTCAATGGAGTAGGTGAATCATGGCTATGACAAAAGAAGACATCCTTGACGCAGTGGGCGCAATGAGTGTTCTAGAGCTCTCCGAGCTCATCAAGATGATGGAAGAGAAGTTCGGCGTGTCTGCTGCTGCTGCCACCGTGGCAGTAGCAGCCGCCCCTGCGGCCGGCGGCGGTGCGGCCGCTGCAGAAGAGCAGACCGAGTTCACCGTGGTGCTGGCCGCAACCGGTGATAAGAAGGTAGAGGTCATTAAGGTGGTTCGTGCCGCCACTGGCCTTGGCCTGAAAGAAGCCAAAGACCTCGTCGACGGCGCTCCCAAGCCTGTCAAAGAGGGTATTTCCAAGGCGGATGCTGAGGCCCTTAAGAAGCAACTCGAGGAAGCCGGCGCCAAGGTCGAGCTCAAGTAAGGCCCTGCCCTACCGGTCGCGCGCAGTCTGCGTGATGGGTAGGGGCTTTGCCATGTCGCCCCCACGCAAGCCCTCCCATCGAGAGCAGGCATGTCACAGGGCGATATCGCAAAGCCCCTAATACCGCACCAAGATTTCGATCGTTGTTTGTCGTTTGTTTATTCAGACCTAAGGATCCGCAATGGCCTATAACTTCACGGAAAAGAAACGCATTCGCAAAAGCTTTGCCAAGCGTCCGCCTGTTCTCGAGGTGCCCTATCTGCTCGAGACGCAGCTTGAGTCTTATCGCCACTTTTTACAGGCCGATACCGAGCCCAACAAGCGGCTCAATGAAGGCCTGCAGGCGGCCTTTACCTCTATATTTCCCATCGTGAGCCACAACGGCTTTGCCCGTCTTGAGTTTGTCAACTATCAGCTCGGTCATCCGGTTTTTGATGTGAAGGAATGCCAGCAACGCGGCCTTACCTATGCGGCACCGCTGCGTGCCCGGGTGCGTCTGGTGATTATGGACCGTGAGGCGGCTAAGCCCACCCCCAAAGAAGTCCGCGAGAACGAAGCCTACATGGGTGAACTGCCTCTCATGACAGACACGGGGTCGTTTGTGATTAATGGCACCGAGCGGGTTATTGTCAGCCAGCTCCATCGCTCGCCTGGGGTATTTTTTGAGCACGATCGCGGCAAGACCCACAGCTCTGGAAAACTGCTCTTTTCTGCCCGAATCATTCCCTACCGTGGATCCTGGCTCGACTTTGAATTCGATCCCAAAGACATTCTTTACTTCCGTGTCGACCGCCGTCGCAAGATGCCCGTAACGATCCTGATGAAGGCGCTGGGCCTAAGCCCCGAGCAGATCCTGGCGCATTTCTTTAGCTTTGATCATTTTCAGCTAATGCCATCGGGCGCACAGATGGAGCTCGTGGCAGAGCGCCTGCGGGGTGAGCAGGCCCGATTCGATATCAGCGATAAAGACGGAAATGTCATTGTTGCAAAAGACAAGCGCATCAATGCCAAGCATATTCGCGAGATCGAGAAGGCGGGCTTAAAGCGCATCTCGGTTCCCGATGACTATCTGCTTGGGCGGGTGGTTGCCAAGAACCTGGTAGACCAGGAGACCGGTGAGTTCCTTGCCAAGGCAAACGATGAGGTCACCGAGGAGCTTCTTGAAAAGCTGCGTGCCGCCAAGCTGCGTGACTTCTCCTGCCTCTATGTAAATGACCTGGACTATGGCGCCTATATCTCTTCGACGCTGCGCTTGGATGAGACGCCTGATCAGCTTTCTGCCCGGGTAGCCATTTACCGAATGATGCGTCCTGGTGAGCCGCCGACAGAAGACGCCGTGGAGGCCCTGTTTAACCGGCTGTTTTTCAGCGAAGACTCCTATGACCTGTCGCGGGTCGGCCGGATGAAGTTCAACCGCCGACTGGGGCGTGAGGAAGTGGAGGGCTCGCTGGTACTCACTCACGAAGACATTCTGGACACTATCAAGGTGCTGGTGGAACTGCGAAACGGCAGGGGTGAGGTAGATGATATCGACCACCTAGGTAACCGCCGTGTTCGCTGTGTCGGCGAGCTGGCAGAAAACCAGTTTCGCTCCGGGCTGGTGCGTGTTGAGCGCGCGGTTAAAGAGCGGCTTGGCCAGGCCGAGGCAGACAATCTTCAGGCACACGACCTCATCAACAGCAAGCCCATTAGCGCGGCAATTAGAGAGTTCTTTGGGTCGTCCCAGCTTTCGCAGTTTATGGACCAGACCAATCCCTTGTCCGAGATTACCCACAAGCGCCGGGTCTCCGCGCTCGGGCCTGGTGGCCTTACCCGGGAGCGTGCCGGCTTTGAGGTCCGCGATGTCCATCCCACCCACTATGGCCGGGTCTGCCCGATCGAGACTCCCGAAGGCCCGAACATCGGCCTGATCAACTCTCTGGCCTTGTATGCCCGTTTAAATGAGTACGGCTTTCTCGAAACCCCCTACCGTAAGGTCGTTGACCAGCGTGTCACCGACCAGATCGAATACCTTTCGGCCATTGAAGAGGGCCGCTATGTTATTGCCCAGGCCAATGCCTCGGTAGACGAATCCGGCAGGCTCCTGGGCGACCTGGTGTCGGTGCGGGTTAACGGTGAAACCACGCTCTCAGGCCCAGAGAAGGTCGAGTACATGGATGTGGCGCCTTCTCAGATCGTCTCGGTGGCCGCCTCGCTGATTCCTTTCCTTGAGCATGATGACGCCAACCGAGCACTGATGGGCTCGAACATGCAGCGTCAGGCAGTGCCCTGTCTGCGTCCGCAGAAATCCCTGGTGGGCACGGGCGTAGAACGCACCTGTGCCGTTGACTCAGGCACGGTTGTTCGCGCCCATCGTGGGGGTCTGGTGGACTATGTTGATTCGCGCCGCATAGTTATTCGTGTGAACGATGCCGAGGCAAACGCAGGCGAGTCGGGCGTAGATATCTATAACCTGATTAAGTACACCCGCTCTAATCAGAACACCAACATTAACCAACGCCCCTTGGTACGAAAGGGCGATATGGTGGCCCGTGGGGATGTGGTGGCTGATGGCGCCTCCACTGATATGGGCGAGCTAGCGCTTGGCCAGAACATGCGCGTGGCCTTTATGCCCTGGAACGGCTACAACTTCGAAGACTCTATTTTGATTTCCGAGCGTGTGGTTGCAGAAGACCGCTACACCTCGGTACACATTGAAGAGCTCTCGGTATTTGCCCGTGACACCAAGCTTGGCGCCGAAGAAATCACCCGAGACATCTCAAACCTTTCCGAGAACCAGCTTGGTAGGCTTGATGAGTCGGGTGTGGTCTATATCGGTGCCGAGGTGACAGCAGGCGATGTCCTGGTGGGTAAGGTTACGCCCAAGGGAGAAACCCAGCTGACGCCAGAAGAAAAGCTGCTGCGCGCCATCTTTGGTGAAAAGGCTTCGGATGTAAAGGACACCTCCTTGCGCGTGCCCTCGGGAATGAGTGGCACGGTGATTGATGTACAGGTCTTCACCCGTGAAGGCATTGCCCGGGACAAGCGCGCCCAGCAGATCATCGATGACGAGCTTGGCCGGTTTCGCAAAGACCTCAACGATCAACTGCGTATCGTAGAGGCCGACGTCTTTCAGCGTATTGAAAAGCTCTTAATCGGCCAGCCGGCTAACGGCGGGCCGAAGAAGCTTGTCAAGGGAACCCCCGTTTCTTCAGAGTACCTGGCAGGCCTCGACCGGCATCACTGGTTTGACATTCGCTTATCGGATGAAAACGCGGCCAGCGCCCTGGAGTCGCTCAAAGAGTCTCTCGAGCAAAAGCGGCATCAGTTCGATCTTGCGTACCAAGAGAAACATCGCAAGCTCACCCAAGGCGACGAGCTGCCCCCGGGCGCGCTCAAGATGGTGAAGGTCTACCTTGCTGTCAAACGGCGTCTCCAGCCCGGCGACAAGATGGCCGGTCGCCATGGTAACAAGGGCGTGATCTCCAAGATCGTACCGGTTGAGGATATGCCGTACATGGCTGATGGGGTGCCGGTCGATGTCGTGCTCAACCCCTTGGGGGTGCCTTCGCGGATGAACGTGGGCCAGATTCTCGAGACCCACCTCGGTTGGGCGGCTAAGGGGCTGGGTCAGCGAATCGGAGACATGCTGGCCCATGAGGCTTCGGTGCAAGAGGTAAAGAGATTCCTGGAAAACGTCTACAACACCAGCGGTAAGCCCGAGCAGGTAAAGCAGCTCAAGGACAACGAGGTGCTAGAACTGGCCCGCAACCTTGTGGACGGCGTGCCCTTTGCCACGCCGGTATTTGACGGTGCCACCGAGGACGAGATCCGGGCCATGCTCAAGCTCGCCTATCCTGATGCGACTGCCAAACGTATGGGCCTTACCGAGACCCGCACCCAGGTGCAGCTCCATGACGGCCGCACCGGCGAGGCCTTTGACAGGCCCACCACGGTGGGCTACATGCATATGCTCAAGCTCCACCACCTGGTGGATGACAAGATGCATGCACGGTCCACCGGGCCTTATTCTCTGGTAACACAGCAGCCGCTCGGCGGTAAGGCCCAGTTCGGTGGCCAGCGGTTTGGTGAGATGGAGGTCTGGGCGCTTGAAGCCTATGGCGCGGCCTATACCCTGCAAGAGATGCTCACTGTGAAGTCAGACGACGTCACCGGGCGCACCCGTGTCTACGAAAACATCGTCAAGGGCGATCATGTCATTGATGCTGGTATGCCCGAGTCGTTCAACGTGCTGGTGAAGGAAATTCGGTCTCTCGGTATTGATATTGACCTTGAGCGTCATTGATTCTTCGAAAGGAAGACAAGACCATGAAAGCGCTACTCGACCTTTTTAAGCAGGTTCAGCAAGACCAGCAGTTCGATGCTATTAAGATTGGCCTGGCATCGCCGGATAAGATCCGGTCCTGGTCCTTTGGTGAGGTCAAGAAACCCGAAACAATCAACTACCGCACCTTCAAGCCGGAACGTGATGGCCTTTTCTGCGCCAAGATCTTTGGGCCGGTAAAAGACTACGAATGCCTCTGCGGCAAGTACAAGCGGCTGAAGCACCGCGGCGTGATCTGTGAAAAGTGTGGGGTTGAGGTCACGCTGGCCAAGGTACGCCGTGAGCGTATGGGCCATATCGACCTTGCAAGTCCCACCGCACACATCTGGTTTCTGAAGTCCCTGCCCTCGCGTATGGGCATGGTGCTCGATATGACTCTGCGTGATATTGAGCGGGTGCTGTACTTTGAAGCCTATGTGGTTGTCGATGGCGGAATGACCACACTCAAGCGTGGTCAGATCATGACTGAGGAAGACTACATCGCAAAGATGGAGCAGTTCCCTGATGGTGATCTTGTGGCGAAAATGGGTGCAGAGGGTATTCGTGACCTCTTGCGCGGCATCGACCTCAAGCGCGAGATCGAGCAGCTGCGCAAAGATCTCGCCGAGACCTCTTCAGACGCCAAGATCAAGAAAATTGCCAAACGCCTAAAGGTGCTTGAGGGATTTGAGAAGTCTGGGGTGAAGCCCGAGTGGATGATTATGGAGACTCTGCCGGTACTGCCGCCGGAGCTGCGTCCTTTGGTGCCCCTGGACGGCGGCCGCTTTGCAACCTCCGACCTCAACGATCTTTATCGCCGTGTAATTAACCGAAACAACCGGTTAAAGCGCCTGCTCGAGCTGCGTGCTCCCGAAATCATTGTGCGCAATGAGAAGCGTATGCTGCAGGAGTCGGTGGATTCATTGTTAGACAACGGCCGTCGTGGCAAGGCCATGACCGGGGCGAATAAGCGGGCGTTGAAGTCTCTGGCCGACATGATTAAGGGTAAGGGCGGCCGGTTCCGCCAGAACCTGCTTGGTAAGCGTGTCGACTATTCGGGCCGCTCGGTCATCGTGGTGGGGCCGACGCTTAAGCTGCACCAGTGCGGGCTGCCCAAGCTCATGGCGCTGGAACTCTTCAAGCCCTTTATCTTCAATAAGCTTGAGCTGCGCGGCATGGCAACTACCATCAAGGCAGCCAAGAAACTTGTTGAGCAGCAGGTCCCGGAGGTCTGGGATATTCTTGAAGAAGTGATTCGCGAGCATCCCGTGATGCTCAACCGCGCGCCCACCCTGCACCGTCTGGGCATCCAGGCCTTTGAGCCGGTGCTCATCGAGGGCAAGGCCATTCAGCTTCACCCGCTGGTCTGCGCGGCATTTAACGCCGACTTTGACGGCGACCAGATGGCCGTGCATGTGCCCCTGTCTCTTGAGGCACAGATGGAAGCCCGCACCCTAATGCTGGCATCCAACAATGTGCTTTTCCCATCCAACGGCGAGCCCTCCATCGTACCCTCCCAGGACATCGTCTTGGGTCTGTACTACGCCACGCGAGACAAGGTCAACGGCCTGGGCGAAGGCATGTTCTTTGCCGACATCGCCGAGGTAGATCGTGCCTACGCCAACCGGCAGGTCGAGCTTGCCACCAAGATTACCGTGCGTATCGAAGAGCGTGACCGTAATGGTCCGGATGGCCGAGGCGCGGCCAGGCTCGTGCGCTACGACACCACGGTGGGTCGGGCGCTCTTATCGAAAATTTTGCCGCCGGGATTGTCTTTCTCCCAGATGAATAAGGCGCTGAAGAAGAAAGAAATCTCACGTCTCATCAACGCCTCGTTCCGTCGGTGTGGCCTGCGTGACACCGTCATTTTTGCCGACAAGCTTCTGCAGTCGGGCTTTGCTTTGGCCACCCGCGCTGGGATATCCATCTGCGTGGACGATATGCTGGTGCCCACCCAGAAGGCAGACATCCTTTCGAAGGCCGAGGGAGAGGTTAAGGAAATCGAGCAGCAGTATGCCTCTGGCCTGGTTACTCAGGGTGAGCGTTACAACAAGGTCGTCGATATCTGGGGTCGTGCCGGTGACCAGGTCGGTAAGGCCATGATGGACCAGCTCGCCGGCGAGATGGTGAAAGACCGCAAGGGCCAGGATATCCGTCAGGAGTCGTTTAACTCCATTTACATGATGGCCGACTCAGGCGCTCGTGGTTCGGCCGCCCAGATTCGTCAGCTTGCCGGAATGCGGGGCCTGATGGCCAAGCCCGATGGCTCCATCATTGAGACCCCGATCACGGCAAACTTCCGTGAAGGTCTCAACGTGTTGCAGTACTTCATCTCGACCCACGGTGCCCGAAAGGGTCTTGCGGATACGGCCTTGAAGACCGCCAACTCGGGCTACCTCACCCGCCGTCTCGTAGATGTGACCCAAGACCTTGTGGTTATCGAAGATGACTGTGGCACCCATCAGGGCATTGTCATGAAGGCCCTGGTCGAAGGCGGCGAGGTGATCGAAGCCCTGCGTGACCGGATTCTCGGCCGGGTCACCGCCAGCGAGGTGGTTAACCCCGAGACCCAAGAAACTCTCATCGAAATCGGCACGCTTCTTGATGAAGATGCCGTCGATGAAATCGAGCGCCTCGGTATCGATGAAGTGCGCGTGCGCACGGCACTCACCTGCGAGACCCGCTATGGCCTGTGCGCCAAGTGCTACGGCCGAGACCTTGGCCGTGGCCATTTGGTGAATGTTGGCGAGGCGGTTGGCGTGATTGCCGCGCAGTCGATTGGTGAGCCCGGAACCCAGCTCACCATGCGTACCTTTCACATTGGTGGTGCCGCCTCCCGTACCGCCGCCCAGTCAAGCATTGAGGCAAAGTCCAACGGTGTTATTGGCTTTACTGCCACCATGCGCTATGTGACCAATGCCAAGGGTGAACCGGTGGTCATTTCGCGCTCGGGTGAGGTACTGATTCTCGATGACAACGGCCGTGAGCGTGAGCGTCACAAGGTGCCGTATGGGGCCACCCTCTCTATGGTCGATGGCCAGTCGGTAAAGGCTGGCGCCATCCTGGCCACCTGGGATCCCTTAACGCGCCCGATCATTACCGAGTACGCAGGGAAGGTGCGGTTCGATAATGTCGAAGAGGGTGTCACGGTTGCCAAGCAGATCGATGACGTCACCGGCCTATCCACCCTGGTGGTCATCGACGCCAAGCGGCGCAGCGCCACCACCAAGGGGGTGCGTCCGCAGATGCGGCTGCTTGATGCCGCAGGCGACGAGGTCAAGATCGTGAATACCGACCATCCCGTCAACATCAGCTTCCCAGTCGGCGCGCTCATTACCGTGCGTGACGGTCAAGATGTTGCGGTGGGTGAGGTCTTGGCCCGTATTCCCACGGAGTCGCAAAAGACCCGCGATATTACCGGTGGTCTGCCTCGCGTGGCCGAACTCTTTGAGGCCCGGTCACCGAAGGACGCCGGCATGCTCGCAGAGGTGACCGGTACGGTCTCCTTTGGCAAAGACACCAAGGGTAAGCAACGCCTGGTGATTACCGACATGGACGGTGTTGCCTCGGAGTTTCTCATTTCGAAAGAAAAGAGCGTTCTGGTGCACGACGGCCAGATTGTGAACAAGGGCGAGCTCATTGTAGATGGCCCTGCCGACCCGCAGGACATTCTGCGTCTGCTCGGAATCGAGGCCCTTGCGCGGTATATCGTTGATGAGGTCCAGGACGTCTACCGTCTGCAGGGTGTGAAGATCAACGATAAGCACATCGAGGTCATTGTTCGGCAGATGCTTCGCAGGGTGCAGGTATCAGACCCGGGCGACACGCGGTTTATTCCAGGCGAACAGGTCGAGCGCTCTGAACTTCTCGAGGAAAACGACCGGGCCAATGCCGAAGGAAAGCGCCCTGCCTTCTACGATAACCAGCTGCTTGGCATTACCAAGGCCTCTTTGTCGACCGACTCCTTTATCTCGGCGGCCTCCTTCCAAGAGACCACCCGAGTGCTCACTGAGGCCGCGATTATGGGCAAGAAAGACGACCTGCGTGGCCTGAAGGAGAATGTGATTGTGGGCCGTCTGATTCCTGCTGGTACAGGTCTGGCATACCACAAGGCCCGCAAAGATCGCGAGAATGCCGATGCGGCAGAGGCCAAGACGCTTGCCGAGCAGGCAGCCTTGGAGGCCGAGGCCCTGTTCTCAGGGGGGGCAGGAGGCCGCCGATGAAACCGGGGGCCCTGCCACCGAAGATGCTGCAGGAGAATCCGCTTGACAGCCTAGGTGAAAAGCCTAAGAATTTAGGGCTTTTCACCAAAAATTGGTCTGCTGGCAGTTTGTTTAACACTATGAAATGAAAGCGTAAGTCATGCCCACCATTAACCAGCTCGTGCGCAAGCCGCGTGTGAGCGAGAAGATTAAGAGCAAGAGCCCCGCGCTCGAGTCGAGCCCGCAGCGCAGGGGCGTGTGTACCCGCGTGTACACCACGACTCCCAAAAAGCCAAACTCTGCCCTGCGTAAGGTGGCAAAGGTGCGGCTTACCAATGGGTTCGAAATTATTAGCTACATCGGGGGTGAGGGCCACAACCTCCAAGAGCACTCGGTGGTGCTCATTCGTGGTGGCCGTGTAAAAGACCTGCCGGGTGTGCGTTACCACATTGTGCGTGGCTCGCTCGACCTGCAGGGGGTGAAAGACCGCAAGCAGTCGCGGTCCAAGTACGGCGCAAAACGCCCCAAAAAGGCCTAAGCGTTTTTGTCGCGCCAGGGCTGCCGAATGCTTCGGCGGCTAGGGCGCAGTAAGGGCCTGTCTCGTGCAGGCTGGGTGAAACCCAACTGAATAGAAAAGGAAAAAGTCATGCCCCGTCGTCGCGAGGTGCCAAAGCGTATTGTTCTTCCAGACCCAAAGTTTGGCAGCGAAGAAGTCTCTAAGTTTATGAATGTGGTGATGCTCCACGGCAAAAAAGCCGTTGCCGAGCGTATTGTTTATGGTGCCTTTGCCCATATTGAAAAGGTCGCCAAGAAAAACCCCATCGAGATCTTTCAGCAGGCCCTGGGCAATGCTAAGCCTATGGTGGAAGTGAAAAGCCGCCGGGTGGGCGGGGCAAACTACCAGGTTCCTGTAGAGGTGCGGCCAGCGCGGCGCTCTGCCCTGGCCATGCGTTGGCTACGCGAGGCCGCCAAGAAGCGGGGTGAAAAATCAATGAACCTTCGCCTTGCGGGAGAGCTTCTAGAGGCAGCCGAAGGCCGGGGCGGCGCAGTCAAAAGGCGCGACGAGGTGCACCGTATGGCCGAGGCCAACAAGGCCTTCTCGCATTTCCGCTTCTAGTTTTTCAACACGTATCAGACACAGGATCCACCATGGCCCGAAAGACCCCCATCGAGCGCTACCGCAATATCGGCATTAGCGCCCACATCGATGCCGGAAAGACCACGACGACGGAGCGTATTCTTTTTTATACCGGCGTTAACCACAAGATTGGTGAGGTGCACGACGGCGCGGCCACTATGGACTGGATGGAGCAGGAGCAGGAGCGTGGCATCACCATTACGTCGGCTGCCACCACATGCTTCTGGAAGGGCATGGATGCCTCCATGCCGGAGCACCGCATTAATATTATCGACACCCCGGGACACGTAGACTTCACCATTGAAGTGGAACGGTCGATGCGGGTGCTCGATGGCGCCTGCATGGTCTACTGCGCTGTGGGTGGCGTACAGCCCCAGTCAGAAACAGTATGGCGCCAGGCCAATAAATACAAGGTCCCGCGCCTTGCTTTTATTAATAAAATGGACCGTACCGGGGCCAACTTCTTTAAGGTCGTCGACCAGATGAAGACCCGTCTGCGGGCTCATCCTGTTCCTATCGTCGTGCCCATCGGCGCGGAAGAAAATTTTAAGGGTGTTATCGACCTCATCAAGATGAAAGCCATCATCTGGGATGAGGCCAGTCAGGGCACCAAGTTCGACTATGTCGATATTCCTTCCGAGCTCTCCGAGTTGGCCCAGGAGTGGCACGAAAAGATGGTTGAGGCTGCCGCAGAGGCCAGTGAAGAGCTGATGAACAAATACCTCGAGGAGGGCGACCTTCCCGAGGCCGACATCATGCATGGCATTCGTACCCGCACGGTTGCGGGAGAAATCCAGCCGACGCTCTGCGGTACTGCCTTTAAGAACAAGGGTGTGCAGCGGATGCTCGATGCCGTGGTGCAGTTTCTGCCTAGCCCCGTGGACATTCCGCCGGTGGCTGGAACCGACACCGCTGGCAAGGAGTCGAGCCGCAAGGCCGATGACAAAGAAAAGTTTGCTGCCCTTGCCTTTAAGCTTATGAGCGACCCCTTTGTTGGGCAGCTTACCTTTATCCGTGTCTACTCTGGCGTACTGAAGTCTGGTGACACGGTGCTCAATCCCATTAAAGGCAAGAAAGAGCGTATCGGTCGCCTTCTGCAGATGCATGCCAATAATCGTGAGGAAATCTCCGAGATCCTCGCTGGCGATATCGCTGCCGCGGTGGGCCTGAAAGAGGTGACAACCGGTGAAACCCTTTGTGACCCCGATTCGGAGATCATCCTAGAGCGCATGGAGTTTCCCGAGCCGGTGATCTCTCAGGCCGTAGAGCCCAAGACCAAGGCTGACCAGGAAAAGATGGGTATTGCCTTGAACCGTCTGGCCAAGGAAGACCCCTCCTTTCGCGTGCGCACCGACGAAGAGTCTGGTCAGACGATCATCTCGGGCATGGGGGAGCTGCACCTGGAGATTATTGTCGACCGCATGAAGCGTGAGTTTGGTGTCGAGGCCACGGTGGGTAAGCCCCAGGTGGCCTATCGCGAGACAATCCGCAAGCCCGTGGAAATCGAAGGCAAGTATGTCAAGCAGTCTGGCGGTAAGGGCCAGTACGGCCATGTGTGGCTTAAGCTTGACCCGCAGACCGAAGGGGGCGGCTATGAGTTTGTCGATGCCATCAAGGGCGGGGTTGTCCCACGCGAGTTCATTCCCTCAGTCGACAAGGGCTGTAAGGACACCATGAATGCCGGGGTGCTCGCAGGATTCCCAGTGGTCGATATCAAGGTCACCTTATTCGATGGCTCCTACCATGATGTCGACTCCTCGCAGATTGCCTTCGAACTGGCGGCCTCAATGGGGTTTAAAGACGGCATGCGCAAGGCCAACCCCGTGTTGCTCGAACCCATGATGTCGGTGGAGGTCGAGACCCCCGAAGACTATGCCGGAACCGTCATGGGAGATCTATCGTCTCGGCGCGGCATGGTGCAGGGCATGGACGATATGGTGGGCGGTGGCAAGACGATTAAGGCCGAAGTCCCGCTGGCCGAAATGTTTGGCTACTCGACCACCCTGCGGTCTCTCACTCAGGGGCGTGCCACTTACACCATGGAATTTAAACACTACGCCGAGGCGCCCAAGAATGTGGCTGAGGCGGTTATGTCAAGCCGCAGCAAGTAGCGGCAGTCAGAAGCGCAGCAAAGTCAGCATTTTTTTAGACTCTTACTCAATTAAAGGAAGAAAAAGTTATGGCCAAGGGCAAGTTTGAGCGTACGAAGCCGCATGTGAATGTAGGGACGATTGGGCACGTGGACCATGGGAAGACGACGCTGACGGCGGCGATTACGACGGTGTTGTCGACGAAGTTTGGTGGAGAGGCCAAGGCCTATGACCAGATTGATGCGGCGCCTGAGGAGAAGGCCCGTGGGATTACGATTAACACGGCGCATGTGGAGTATGAGACGGCGAATCGTCACTATGCGCACGTAGACTGCCCGGGGCATGCGGACTATGTGAAGAACATGATTACGGGTGCGGCGCAGATGGACGGGGCGATTCTGGTCTGCTCGGCTGCCGATGGTCCGATGCCGCAGACCCGTGAGCATATTTTGCTGGCCCGGCAGGTGGGCGTGCCTTACATCATTGTGTTTTTAAACAAGTGCGACATGGTTGATGATGCGGAGCTGCTTGAGCTTGTGGAGATGGAGGTGCGCGAGCTGCTCTCGAAGTATGAGTTTCCGGGCGACGATATTCCCATTATCAAGGGCTCGGCCTTAAAGGCGCTTGAGGGGGACAAGGGTGAGCTGGGGGAGCAGGCGATATTGCAGCTGGCCGAGGCGCTGGATTCGTACATTCCTACGCCTGAGCGGGCGATTGATGGTGCCTTTTTGATGCCGATTGAGGATGTGTTTTCGATCTCTGGGCGTGGCACGGTGGTCACGGGCCGAGTCGAGCGTGGGATTGTGAAGGTGGGAGAAGAAATTGAGATCGTGGGCATTAAAGACACGATTAAGACCACCTGCACGGGCGTGGAGATGTTTCGCAAGCTCTTAGATCAGGGGCAGGCCGGTGACAACGTGGGCGTGCTTCTGCGTGGTACCAAGCGTGAGGAGGTTGAGCGTGGCCAGGTGCTGGCTAAGCCCGGATCGATCACGCCGCACACCAAGTTTGAGTGCGAGGTCTATGTGCTTTCCAAAGAAGAGGGCGGGCGTCATACGCCATTTTTCAACAACTACCGGCCGCAGTTTTACTTCCGTACGACCGATGTTACCGGGTCGGTGCAGCTGCCTGAGGGCACCGAGATGGTGATGCCCGGAGACAATGTGAAGATGGTGGTCACGCTCATTGCCCCGATTGCCATGGAGCAGGGGCTGCGGTTTGCCATCCGCGAGGGCGGCAGAACCGTCGGCGCCGGCGTCGTCGCAAAGGTGATCGAGTAA
>Ga0194119_10000682_pt1 | contig 64581 bp, 59 predicted proteins | sample TA2MahC100mmetaG_FD_148620 | JGI IMG/M metagenome (GOLD analysis project Ga0194119, IMG submission 148620) | Freshwater microbial communities from Lake Tanganyika, Tanzania - TA2015018 Mahale Deep Cast 100m | ecosystem: Environmental > Aquatic > Freshwater > Lake | place: Tanzania: Lake... | reverse complement strand
ATGACCGCCCCCTCGGTAGCCACCTTGCAGAGCAGATCGGTGCCGCGCACCTTGATGCCGCCATTGCCGCCCACGTGGAGTTCGAAGCCCGAATCGACGCAGACGATGCCGAAATCCTTGATGGTGGCCTCGGCGCAATTGCGCGGACACCCGGAAACCGCCATTTTGAATTTATGCGGTGTCCACGAGCCCCAGGTCATCCTTTCCAATTTGACGCCCAGCCCTGTGGAATCCTGGGTGCCACACCGACACCACTCCGCCCCGACGCAGGTTTTGACCGTGCGCAGACTCTTCCCATAGGCATGGCCGGAAACCATTCCGGCGGCGTTCAAATCAGCCCATACCGCGGGTAGATCCGCCTTCTTCACACCCAACAGATCAATGCGCTGGCCGCCGGTGACCTTGACGGTGGGGATGGCGAATTTGTCGGCCACATCGGCGATGGCGCGCAGTTCATCCGGGGTGGTGAGGCCGCCCCACATGCGCGGCACCACGGAGTAGGTACCGTCCTTCTGAATATTGGCATGGACCCGCTCGTTGATGAATCGCGCTTGCGGATCATCCCGATAAGTCCCCGGCCAAGCCGCCAAGAGATAGTAATTCAGCGCCGGCCGACACTTGTGGCAACCGTCCGGGCTACTCCAATCCAGCGCAGTGTAGATTTCGGGCAGCGATTTGAGTTTGCGCTGGACGATGGCCTGGCGCACGGCATCATGCGAGTGGCGAGTACAGCCGCAGAGTGGTTTATCGGCAGGCGTCTGGTCATAGTTGCCCACCGTGGCCGCCAGAATCTGCTCGACCAGCCCGGTGCAGGAACCGCAGGATGAGGAGGCCTTGGTATGGGCGCGTACCTCATCGAGCGTAAAGAGTTTCTTCTGGACGATGGCATCAACCACGGTCTTCTTGCAGATCCCGTTGCAGCCGCAGATTTCCGCGTCGTCGGCCAGGCTGGCGACGCTCTGGCCCTCTCGACCCTCATCGGCCATGTGGGCGCGGCCGAACAGGATGGTATCGCGGAAATCGGCGATATCGGTCTGTTCACGCATGAGCTGGAAATACCAGTTGCCATCGACGGTGTCGCCATACATGACCGCCCCTTGCACGCGATTGTCCCGCACCACCAGTTTTTTGTAGACGCCGCGCGCCGGGTCCTGGATGACCAACTCCTCGTAACCCTCGCCGCCCTGGAAATCGCCCGCCGAGAACAGATCGATGCCGGTCACCTTGAGTTTGGTGGAGGTGACCGACCCCTGGTACCTGCCGATGCCATATTCGGCCAGATGATTGGCACAAACTCGCGCCTGCTCAAAGGCCGGCGCGACCAACCCAAACAGGCTGCCGCGATGCTGCACGCACTCACCGACGGCGTAGATGCTGGGGTCATAGGTTTGCAGGGTATCGTTGACCATAATCCCGCGTTCGCAATGGATGCCGGCGGATTTGGCCAGTTCGATATTGGGACGAATGCCAACCGCCATGACCACCAGGTCGGCGGGTATCTCCAATCCATCCTTGAAACGAACCGCCCGCACCCGCTCCTCGCCGAGCAGCGCTTCGGTCTGCGCTTCCATCAGGAAGTTCAGCCCCCCCTCCTCCAGTGAACCTTTTAGCAGGGCGGCGGCCGGCTTGTCGAGTTGACGGTCCATCAGGCTGTCCATGACATGCACCACGGTGACTTCCATTCCACGTTTGCGCAGCCCGTTGGCGGCCTCCAGACCCAACAAACCACCACCGATGACCACCGCGTGCCGATGCTGGCGGGTGGCTTCGAGCATGCGGTGGACGTCGCGGATATCGCGAAAGCCGACCACTCCATCCAGATCGCGGCCCGGGATAGGCAGGATGAACGGACTGGAACCGGTGGCGATCAGCAATCGATCGTACTCCGCCATCAGGCCACTCGCGGCCTGCACGAACTTTTTCCGCCGCTGGATGGCGTCCACCCGCTCTCCCTTGTGGAGAGTGATGCCGTGCTTGGCGTACCAGTCATCGTCATTAAGGATGATGTCGTCGAGCTGCTTCTCCCCGGCCAGGACCGGCGAGAGCAGAATGCGATTGTAATTGCCATGGGGTTCGGCGCCGAACACCGTGATCTTGTAAAAATTGGGAGCAATCTTGAGAAGTTCCTCAACGGTGCGCATCCCGGCCATACCGTTGCCGATGACGACCAGTTTCTGTTTGTTCATATCCAGCGACCTTAAAGCGTTAACCTGGGACCCAGCCAAAAAAAACGCCATTCCGCCCTGGGAGGGCATGAATGACGTCTTTGTCATGGTACACGGCGCCGCCGTTGGCGCTTATCGTAGATCAAGCAGACTTCATGCCATTACTTATCTCTAATGACTCGACCATTGGTCAAGCCCTTCAGTGAGTACAGCTTCCAGAATATGCACCAGGATGAACCGGAAGCCCTGGTAAATTGGTGCATTGAAACCCTTGGATTGCCGCACTCAGGCGTTGGCCAGGCGAGACAGCGCCGCCAGCAGCGCCAGCAGCAGCGCGACACAAACCGTCTTCCAGAAGATCAGCGGATTTCGCTCATAGAGTGATACGCGGGCAGGGCGTGAAACCACCGAACCCTTCGCCAGGCCAGCTTCCAGCTCATAGGCCAGCTCCATCGTATCCGCGTACCGTTGGCCAGGTTCGACCGCAAGCGAACGATTGAGCACGGTTTCCAGCCAGGCGGGCAAATCCGGGCGATGTTGCGACAGGGGTTTCGGTGACCCAAACCGTGGATGACTGAAGGGCTCTACCTCGCCATAAGGGTAGTTTCCGCCGGTCAGCAGCCGATAGAGGGTGACACCCAAGGCAAACACATCGCTGGCCCGGCTTCCCCGTTCGCCTTGGAACAGTTCGGGGGCCATATAGGAAGGTGTCCCGGGGATGGCTCGGTCAGAGTCCTCGTCCCAGGCCGGTAGGCGCGCGACCCCAAGGTCCAGCAGGCGCAAGCCGCCTTGCTCGGTCAGCAGCACGTTGTCCGGCTTGATGTCGCGGTGGATAACGCCATATTTATGCAGCGCATAAATGGCCCGGCAGAGCTTCAGCCCAAGATCACATCCCTCCGCCAGCGCCACGGGCCGGCGGTCGGCTATCCGCTGCTCCAGAGTTTTTCCCGCATAGTAGGGCATGACCGAATAGAGGCAGGTTTGCCGGCCCGGTTCGATTTCGACGCTTTCGGCCACCCAAGGGCTTTTGACGCTCCCTCCTATCCAGGCCTCGCGCACAAAGGCCTCGCGATAATCTTCGTCGGTGGCAACCGCCGGCTGGGGCCACTTGATGACCACCGGATGGTCGCGATTCACCGCCCTCGCCTCGAACAACTGGCTGTAGCGGCCAGAGGAGAGCACCCGCGTCAGAGTGAAGCCATCAATCTCGTCGCCAACCTTCGGCAATGGCGCAATGGGCAGGGAGCTCAACGCGTGCGACAACTCCCCGCGCTCCTTACGCGGCAAGGCCAGCACATCCACGACAATGGCGGTCACATTGTCATTGGCCCCCCCCGCCAGGGCGCTTTCGACGAGGCGCTCCGCCGCATGGGAGGGGACCGCGCGCGCCGCCAGGATCTCCAACAGGCGGCGGTCGTCGAGGCTGGCATATACCCCATCACTGCACAGCAAAAACCGGTCATGGGGTTCGAGCATCAGTTGCTGATGCTCCACTTGGACCAGAGGTTCCAGACCTATCGCGCGGTAGAGCACATGTTCGTATCCTGGCTGTTGGAAGACATGGTCATGCGTCAGGCACTCCAGACGATCGCCACGCAAGCGATAGATGCGGCTATCCCCCACATGCAACAGATACGCCTGTCGACCCCGCAGTATCAGGGCGCTGAAGGTGCAACCCATTTGGCGGAGGGCTGGATCGCGCCGTCCGAGGTCGTGTATCCAGCGATTCGCGCTCTCGATGGCGCGGTGGGCTCGCCGGATGATTCCCAGGGTGGGCGGCAACTGGTAGTAACCCTCGAGAAACATCCGAACGGCCAGTTCCGCCGCTACCCGGCCGCCTGCCATCCCACCCATCCCATCGGCGACAACCACCACCGCACCATACAATCGCAATTCGGTCACGGAAGCCGGCGTGTGGCAGGCGGCATAGTCCTGGTTATCCTGACGGGCCCCACTATGCGTTGCACGCCCGTGGCTGATAATTAATCCATCCAGGGGCATCATGCGCGACTAGACACGCGCGCCAGAGACCGCGCCCCAGGTGGTGCGCCAGCGTTTTCGCACGCCGAGCAGGCCGGCCAGACCGAACAGCGGCAGCACGCCGAACAACATGAACCCCGCCTCAAAACCGTGCTGAATATCCCAGGAGACACCCAGCGCCTTGGCCAGGAAAAAGCCACCGATCCCCCCGGCGCAACCCACCAGACCGGTAACGATGCCGATTTCCTTACGGAAGCGTAGCGGCACCAACTGGAATATGGCGCCATTACCCATGCCCAGAGCCAACGTGCCAACAAAAAACAAGGCCACGGCGAACCAGGCGATACCGGGCAACTCGCCGAACCCCCAACCCGCGATGGTGGCAGTGCCAGTCACGGCGGGACTAGGTCCTTCGGGCAGTTGCGCTACCGCGAAGTAGCACAAGGAAACGATCAGGAGCAGAACTTCCAGAGTCCTGATGCCACCGATGCGATCCGCGAGATAGCCGCCTACCGGCCGGAACATGGAACCGGCAAACACTACCAGGGCGACCATAAAGCCGGCGCTGACACCGGAAACGTGGTACCAGTTAGTGAAATACAGAGGCAGCGCGCCACCCAGGCCGACGAAACCACCGAAAGTGATCGAATAAAAAAACATGAACCACCAGACATCGTTATCCTTCAACACACCGGCATAGTCCCGCAATGCCAGCTTTTTCCCCTGGCTGGGCGCATCCTTGGCCATGATGGCATAGAGAATGAACGTCAACATCAACGGAATCAACAAGAACCCGAAGACGGCCTGCCAGCCGAATTTCTCGGCCAGGACCGGGACGATCAGCGAGTCGAGTACGACACCCATATTGCCCGCCCCGGCAATACCCATCACCACCCCCTGGTATTTGGGTGGATACCACCGGCTCGCCTGTGGCAATGCCACGGCGAAACTGGCCCCTGCAACGCCTAGCAGCAACCCGAGTCCCTCGGCCTCCAGCTTACTGTGCAGACCGAACACTGCCACATAGCCAAGCCCCGCAATTACCAGCACCTGCGCCAATAGCGCGGTTTTCTTGGGGCCAATCATGTCCGCCAGGAAACCGATGAGAATCCGGAATACGGCTCCCGAGAGTATGGGTATGGCCACCAAGGTGAATTTCTCGCTGATTGGCAAACCCAGATCCTTGGTGATATAGAGCGACAGCGGACCCAGCATGACCCAGACCATGAATGAAACGTCGAAATAGAGGAAGGCCGCAACCAGAGTGGGCCAGTGTCCAGCCTGGCGAAATTCTTTGAAATTCATGAGCTACTCCCAACGAAGCTACAGGCGAAAAAAAAACGCTTCCCTGCCTGGCATCAAGAATTTGAGCAAGACTGGAAAACGTCTGTGTCATGGTGTCACCCTCGTTGGCGCTCACCTTGGTAAAACTTAATGCACCTACTGTGCCATGCTGTCCAATGGCAGCAAAGACCTGATCCAACAGCTACGCAGCCTGAAGTAAGGGTTCTTCCACGCTTCTTGTTGGAACAGAAAGCACCAGAACAGATCATCGATGATCATCGTATATTCGAGCTGCCCATCACCCTTTATAAGTATTTTGACGTTTACCAGCCGAAAGGCTAGCCTCATCGATCATCGACCTTCAACTCAGGAGATACCATTACCATGTTTGTCCGGCATTTTTCCTGCCTCGTCGCCGTATTGCTGGCGGGTTGCGCCACCGATAAGGCCGTTTCGACCGCGCCCAAGCTCGGCATGGAGCACTTCAGAGCCACAACCACGCAAGTGAACCTGGGGGCGGGAAGCCAGATCAAGCTGAGTACGGAAAAGGGTTATGAGGAGCCCTACGACACGCCGCGCGATTTCAAGGCCAGCTATCTCATCGCCACCCTCGACCGCCACACCGGCATCGCCGGCTTCGCCTTGAACGTGATGGACAGCACGACACATCCGCGCGTCAAGGCCAAGGTGACCTACGAATCGCCCGAGGGCTGGATGGAGCAGACCGTCAAGGTCCAGAGCGGCGTCAGGAAATGTCATGACGGCGATTGCTGGAATCTGGAATCCATTGCCGTGCCGCTACAGGAGGATCTGCTGCGTGCCTATGCCAAACGCGCTGGCGGCGGAACGGCTGCCGCCTGGCAGTACCGGATCGAGCCGGAATTGACCGGCGCCATTGCTTATGCCGAGATGGCGGGCCTGCTGGCGCGGGTAGACGAATACCGGACGCGCGCGCAACAGAATCCCTGAGTGATGCCGAAGGGCGCTGCGATGTCATTCGGCCGATGGATCACGCGGCCGCCATACGCCTGATCCCTGTGACACGATGAGCCCAGGCCAGGAGACGCCCCCCGGCAAACCGCTCACAAGAACAGATCGAGCTGGCCATCGGCTTCATCCGCGGCTTCCAGCATGGAAAAGCTGACGCCCAGCAGCCGCACCTTGCGCCGACCCGCCTCGGTGCGTTGCAGCAAATCGCGGAGATGCGGCTCGACTTCGCCGGGACCGCGGAAAGGATGATCCACGGTCCGGCCGCGCGTGACCTGCTCGAAATCCGCGTATTTCACCTTGAGCGTCAAACTGCTGGCCCGCAGACCTTGCGCGGCCATCCGCCGCGTCACGCGCCGGGTCAGTTCGCCCAGATGGGTGAGCATCTCCCGGGGATCCTCCAGGTCTGTCTGAAACGTGGTCTCCGCGCCGCGGGACTTGCGGACGCGCGACGGGTTGACCGAACGCTCATCGATGCCGCGCGCGATCCGGTAGTAGTGTTCGCCCGCCTTGCCGAAGTGCGCCCGCAGCACCTCCAGCGGCAGTTGCTCCAGATCACGCCCCGACTCGACTCCCAGTGTCCGCATTCTGGCTTCGGTCGCCCGGCCCACGCCATGAAACGCACCAATCGGCAATTCCCGCAGCAGGGGTGGCGCCTCACCCGGCAGGATGCGGAAAAAGCCCTGGGGCTTGTGCCGCTCGGAGGCGATCTTCGCCAAAAACTTGTTGTAGGACACGCCGGCGGAGGCCGTCAGTCGGGTCGTGGCGAATATGCGCGCCTGGATCGCCTGTGCGATGAGGGTCGCGGACCCCCGCAGGGCGGTGCCGCGCGTGACATCCAGATAGGCTTCATCCAGTGACAAGGGCTCGACCCGGTCGGTGAATTCCCGGAAGATCGCGCGAATCTGGGAGGACACCGCCCGGTAGACCTCGAAGCGGGGCCGCACGAATACCGCTTGCGGGCAGAGCCGCCGCGCCTGACTGGAGGGCATGGCCGAGCGAATGCCGAACGCCCGCGCCTCATAGCTGCACGTCGCCACCACGCCGCGTGAATCCGGCGCTCCGCCCACCACCAATGGCAGACCGCGCCACTCCGGAAAATCCCGCTGCTCCACCGCCGCGTAGAAAGCATCCATGTCGACATGGATGATCTTGCGCGACTCCGTCTGCTCGCTGTTATCCATCGCCATCGCCGGACAGTACCCAGAACGTGAAGGATCAACGCCAGATCATGGCCATCTTGGCGACGGCCCCGCGGGAGTCATACACGATCAAAGCTCGATAAAGGCTTATCGTAAACATAAGAGAAACAAATAACACTCAACTGAACCTTTTATTTCCCACAAGCATCATACAGTCAACGATTGAGTCACGATGTCATCCAAACAGTGAGGTGCGGCATGGAACTCATCATTCTGGCCCTGGTTATGAATCTGGCTCTGTCCACGGTGGATTGGAATCATCGTCCCCGCGCGGACAAGGCGTCACCCAAAATGCGGACAACACACTCTTGATCCCTATCGTCCCGATTTGACCACCGCGTTCTCCTCCCTTGAGCGGTCCCGTTGCAGACCCTGGTCGGCGACGTAAGGCCGCTCTCTTTTTTTACGGGTTATGACTCAGCGGGTGATTTCGACCATGACTTCGTTGCGCCGCAGGAAAGGTAAGGTCCACGGGGGATCGTAAAAGGCATAGACGGGCTCACCGGCGACAGGCAGCGCTCTGACCTCGATGAATGCCATCGGGTCACCAGTCTGTTCCTTGAGACGGTCCGCCACCGGCCGGCCCGAAAACCGAATGACGGCCCGCAGGCATGCGGGTTCCGCGCGTAACGTGACCGCCGGGTTGTTGGGCTTGGGCAAGGTCTCCAGCGTGAACCTGGAAGGCATCACGAATCGCACCCGCCAGGCGCCCTGCTCCGCCTGCTGCATGACGGGGGCGGTCATGGGCATTTTCTCGCTGGCCCGCTGGGTGACCGGCGCGGTCATCGGCACGTGTTGCGCCGCCTGGTTGTTGCCGAAAATGTAATCGGCCAGGATTCTGAAACCGGCGTTGATGGCGGATTCGCGGCTGCCCGCGACCTCGGTTTCGGCCACGATCATCGGCGCGTAATCGCGCAACTCGATGGCCTGCTGGCTTTCCACAACGGTGTAGCGGGGTTGTTCGGTACGACTCATGAGCATTCCTCCAGGGCAGGCGCCCTGATTGCGTGGTGGGTCAGGCTCGGGAAATGTAACATCGGTCAAGGCTGCTTGGCATCCGGGCTTATCTTGAAGCACTATTCCCCGCCCATCATTACGGAGACCGCCCCATGACCGACCTGGCTTCCCCCGAGACGACCCTGCTCTGCTTCGGCGATTCGAATACCTGGGGCTATGCCCCGCTGACCGGCGAGCGCTATGCCTGGCGGGAGCGCTGGACCGGCCGGTTGCAGATGGCGCTGGGAACCGGCTACCGGATTATCGAGGAAGGGCTGAACGGCCGCACCACGGTGTGGGATGAGCCATTCCGTCCCGGCCGCAACGGCTCTCGGGTACTGGAAATCCTGCTCGCGTCACATAAGCCGGTCGACTGGCTGCTACTGATGCTGGGCACCAACGATCTGAAGCGCATCTATCACGCCACGGCGGCCGATGCCGCGCTGGGCATGGCACGGTTGATCGAACTGGCCCGGCGCGGTCAAACCGGCCCCGCGGGCGGCGAGCCGCGTATCCTGGTGATCTCTCCGCCGCCCATGGGCGCACTCTCGGAGCGCATGCGGCGTAACTTCAACCCGGAGAGCGTCGAGGAATCACGCGCCCTGGCGAATCAATTGCAGCAGGTGGCCCAGGAACTGGATTGCGAGTTCCTGGATGCCGGTCGGGTCGCGGCCATGGCGCCGGATGGCGACGGCATCCATCTCGGGCCTGAAGGTCACGCGGCCATCGCGCGGCGGCTGGCGGAGTTTTTCCAGGCCATGCCGGCCTCCACCTGAATGAGCGGGTTCACCCGACCTCAAAGAGCCGTAACCCGTTGCCAGAGGGTCGCACAGACGACAAGGCGCTGATGAATCAGAAAGTCGATATTCCAGAATGCCGGACCGCAATGGGGCGAATGACTCAGATCCTTTTGGCCAGCACATAATCGTCCATGACGAAGCCGCCGCCGATATCTTCGGTGAGTTCGGATACCTGCTCGAAACCGTATTTACGGTAGGCCGCCAAGGCCCTGAAATTGCGCTTGTTGACGCGCAGCGTCAACACTCGGCCATCACGCTCACGGACAAACCGCTCAACCTCCCCGACCAGCAGCGCGCCTATGCCATGGCGCTGGTACTCGACGCCGACGTAGAGTTTGTCCAGCTTGCACGTACTCTCGCCAACGGGAAAGGCATGGGCGAAGCCCACCAGTTGCCCTCCCCCGCGCGCGGCAACCATACGATCACCCCGGGCCAGCAATTGGCGCAGGAGCGCCGGATGGTAACGCTGTTCGAGCATGAAATCGATTTGCTCCGCGCTGATCATGCCGGAGTAACTGACATGCCATATCGACGCGGCGAGGCGCCGCAAGGATTCGACTTCATCGTCGCGCAAGAGCCCGAGGCTTATCCTGTTCATGATCCGGCCGTTATTCCTGTCCCAAAGCGGGCAGGATACTACCCGAATTCGCCAGCCACCCAGTACGGAAACGTTCCTGGATAGCGGAATCAGGCGCCCTGGAAAGCCGCCATCCCAGCCATCATCTCCCGCACCATGCTTGCTAACTCAGGCTGGTTCACAACCCTGCGCAAGGCTTCCGGCGTTCTCCGCCGGCATGGCGGGACTGAGAATGCGGCAACGGATTTCTGGTCCGCGCTGATTGGATTTAGAATCCACAAAACAATAACAACGGACACTGGAGGACAACATGAACACTCAAATCTTGCGAGACGGCGCTTTGGCCCTGCTGCTGGGGTTCGCCGGTCTGGGAACGGTCGCGGCCGAGGAGCATGCCGACGAAGCCCTCCGCCATGCCGAGCAGGCGGCGCAATCCACTGGCGATTCAGCCGCCATACGTGAACACGCCAACGAGGCGCTGAAGCACATGGAAGCGGCCAAGGCGGCGAATCAGGCCAATCCAAACGCGCTCAAACACTTGCAGCATGGCGAGACGGATCTCAATGACGCGGTATCGCATGCCCGTCATTTCAATTCTCAATCGGCCGCCGATGAAGCCGGCGATGCCAGTCGCCACCTGCAGCAGGTTCAAAAACCGGCGGCGGCCACCCATGACCGCTGAAGATCTGCCGCGTATGGACCCGTGCGCAATCCGGCAGGCAGGATCACCCGTTTCCTCCTGGCGGGGAGTCCGGGGACTTCCGCTGGGGTTGATCATCGCCGTACTATCGGTCACACCCAGTTGGGGAGACACTACCGTGAAAATCACTTCGCCCGCTTTCGACGATCAGTCGCCGATCCCCATGCTGTATACCTGCGAGGGCCGGGATATTTCGCCGCCCCTGCACTGGAACGGCCTGCCGGAAGGCACACGCAGCCTGGCATTGATCGTGGATGATCCCGACGCTCCCGATCCGGCGGCGCCCCGCATGACCTGGGTGCATTGGGTCGTCTATAACCTGCCGCCGTCCACCGCCGGACTGCCCGAACAAGCGACGTCCAGAAACCTGCCCCAAGGCGCGCGGGAAGGGCTGAACGACTGGAAACGGCAGGGTTATGGGGGGCCTTGTCCGCCGATCGGACGCCATCGCTATTTTCACCGGCTCTACGCACTGGACACCGTGCTACCCGATTTGGGAACGCCTACGCGACAGGCACTGGATCAGGCCATGCGCGGACATATCCTGGCCGAGGCGGTCCTGATGGGCGCCTATCAAAAACAGGGGGCGGCGGGCCGATGACGGCGGCAATCAAAGGCATCCCGGGCGGCCATCAGCCTGCCCCGATCCCCGAGTCGATGAAGGCGATGGTACTGGACCGAACCGTTGATCTGGCCAGCGAACCGCTGCCGCTGCGACTCGCGACCTGCCCGACGCCCACTCCCGCTCCGGGCGAGATCCTCATCCAAGTGCTGACCTGCGGTGTCTGTCATACCGAGTTGGACGAAATCGAGGGACGCACTCCGCCCGCCCGGTTCCCGGCGATCCTGGGACATCAGATCGTGGGGCGCGTCGTCGCGCGGGGTGGGGCTGTCACCGGTGTGGAACGGGGCGCGCGCGTCGGAGTGGCCTGGATTCACGCCAGTTGCGGTCATTGTCGCTATTGCCGGGAGGGGCTGGAAAACCTCTGTCCGGAGTTCCGCGCCACCGGCCGCGACGTTCCCGGCGGCTATGCGGAGTACATGACCGTGGCGGCCGAATTTGCCTATCCGCTACCCGCCGCCTTTACCGAGGCGGAGGCGGCCCCCCTGCTTTGCGCCGGGGCCATCGGCTATCGGTCCTTGCGCCTGGCCCAGGTGCGCGATGGAGAAAGCCTGGGGCTGATGGGTTTCGGCGCCTCGGCGCATCTGGTGCTGAAACTGGCCCGACACTCCCATCCCGACACGCCCGTGTATGTGTTCGCGCGTAAGCCCGAGGAGCGCGCCTTTGCGTTGGCCCTCGGCGCCCGATGGGCGGGCGGCATCGAGGACGTCTGCCCAGCCCCGTTGGCCGCGATCATCGATACCACGCCGGTCTGGTCCACGGTGGTCCGCGCGCTAGGTGCGCTGGCCCCGGGGGGGCGGCTGGTCATCAATGCCATCCGCAAGGAGGAATCGGACAAGTCCGCCCTGCTGGGCCTGGACTACCCCCGCCACGTGTGGATGGAGAAGGAAATCCAGAGCGTCGCCAACGTGACTCGCGCGGATGTGCGCGAATTCCTGGAACTGGCGGCCGCGATACCGCTGCGTCCGGAAGTCGAAGAATATCCGCTGGAGGAAGCCAATCGCGCCCTCCATGAATTGAAACACCACCGGATCCGGGGCGCGAAAGTTCTGCGGGTCAGCTATTGAGGCCTGCGGCGAGATCGCCCGTGACAGGCTCCCGATCCCGGTCAAACGTCACTCCCCGTGAACCCCGAGTAACGCGCCGCCCAAGTTCCGGCTACGCCGGTTTATGAAGCAACCGGGCTAAAGACCTAGGCAATGCAGTCGATGATCTCGACGCAAGCCTTCATCAGTTAGGATTACGCCCGTACAGACGTATGTTTTCATTCAGCCAGGCGCGGTCCTGTTCATTGACCTGATCCCAGGTAAACCGCCAATCCCAGTTGCCTGAAGTGGTTCCAGGCGTGTTCATTCTGTGGCCTTTGCCCATACCCAATAGGTCCTGCATGGGCAGAATGGCCAGTTTCGCCACGGAGGCGAGGGCGGATTGCACCAAGGCTTTCGGCATTCCGCAGCCTGGATTTCCCAGATAACGCCATACATGCTCCTGCTGCCCCGGATCAAGATCCGAGAACCATGACAGTGTCGTATCGTTATCGTGCGTTCCCGTGTAAACGACATTGTTATGGCTGTGATTATGGGGAAGGTAGGGATTACCCGGTCCACCGTCAAAAGCAAATTGCAGGATCAGCATCCCGGGAATATCGAAACGCTCCCTGAGCGCCTCGACCTCTGGCGTGATGATGCCAAGGTTCTCGGCGATGAGCGGCAGTCTCCCACCTTCAACGGAGTCGAACAGCGTTTGCAGCAAGGCTTCACCGGGCGCCTCCACCCAGCGGCCTTCCATCGCGGTCTCCGAATGCGCGGGTATCTCCCAATAAGCTTCCAGCCCGCGAAAGTGGTCAATCCGAATCCAGTCATAAAGCGCGAGTTGCCCCTTGAACCGCGCGAGCCACCAACAAAAACCATTGGCCTGCATGCGGTCCCACCGATAATGCGGATTACCCCAGCGTTGTCCGGTCGCCGAGAAATAGTCGGGGGGAACACCCGCCACGACACGGGAACGTCCATCCTCGTCGAGATCGAATTCATCCCTTCTGGCCCAGACATCGGCGCTGTCGCCCGCTACAAAAATCGGGATGTCGCCAAATAGCAGGATGCCCCGGTGATTGGCATAGGCTCGCAAGGCCTGCCACTGCTCGAAAAAGACATATTGCTCAAAATTGACCTGATTGACGCGACGCGCCAATCGCTTGCGCGCGGCGCGTAGTGACGCAGGTCGACGATCGCGGAGATGGGCGGGCCAGTCATGCCAGCTTAACCCGCCCAGTTCGGCACGAATTGCCATGAACAAGGCATAGTCGGGAAGCCAGTGCTGATGGAGTTTCAGGAATGATTGATATGACTCCGCCAAACTTCCAGCATCGGATCGCTCGAAAGCCTCGTAGGCGCGGGTCAGGCAGCGCTCTCGCTGATCGAATTCGGGAAGGGGGGCTTCCTGGATATCGTCGGGGGTCAGCCATCCTCTATCCACCAACCAGCCCAGATCGATCATGCGCGGATTACCAGCATGCGCCGAGAGGCACTGATAAGGTGAGCCATCCGGGTGTGTGGGATTGACCGGCAGGGTTTGCCAGACCGTCAAGCCACAAGCTGCCATGAAATCGACAAATCGATAGGCTTCCTGTCCGAGGTCTCCGCTATTCAGATTACCCGGCAAGGAGGTGATGTGAAGGAGGATACCCGCCCGACGCCTATCCAGAATACTGTGCGCTGCGGCCACGTCGGAGTCTCCAAAGATTCTTCATACTGCGCAATGCGATCCCGATTCCAGGCCTCGGGTCGCATTACAATGGTCTTCATTCATCTCGCAAAGGCCAACCGGAATTACGGCCTTTGCATTTCACAGGTCAAGCAAGGCCCAAGCCCGGAAGCCATGAGCGCCAGAGCTTCCATGAAGGAAGCCCCCACTAGGCGTCAACGGGCGAAATGCAGGCGTTGACCGAAATCGTCGGGAGTTACCAGAACCACCCCGGCGGAACTGACATGGAAGCGTTTGCGGTCTTCATCCAGGTTTTCACCAATGACGGTATTGGGCGGGATGTGACAACCGCGATCGATAACCGCCTTGGTGATTCGGCAGTGGCGCCCAATATTGACCTCCGGCAGGACTACGGAATCCCTGACCGTCGAGTATGAGTTGACCCGTACATTACTGAACAGCAGGGAATTCCTCACCTCGGAGCCCGAGATGATGCAGCCGCCCGACACCATCGAATCCACCGCCATACCACGCCGATCATCATCATCAAAAATGAATTTTGCCGGAGGCGTCTGGGCTTGATAGGTCCAAATCGGCCACTCACGGTCATAAAGATTCAATTCCGGATCGACTCCGATCAACTCCATATTGGCTGACCAGTAGGAATCAATGGTGCCCACATCACGCCAATAGGCCTGAACACCACTTTGCGCATCCCGGAAGGGATAGGCAAACACGCGGCTGGTGTGAATGACATTGGGGATGATGTCATGGCCGAAATCGTGACTGGACGACGGATTGTCGGCATCCTTGATGAGTTGTTCGAACAGGAACGCCGTACTGAAGATGTAGATGCCCATCGACGCCAGCGCATGATCGGGGCGATTGGGCATGGGCGGCGGGTCGGCCGGCTTCTCGACGAAATTGATCACCCGCTTGGCATCATCCACATGCATGACCCCAAACCCGCGGGCCTCATCGATAGGGACCTCGATACAGCCGATAGTAAGATCCGCCTCTCTCTCGACATGATTGGCCAGCATCAAGCCGTAGTCCATCTTATAGACATGATCCCCCGCCAAAATCACGATGTATTCGGGGTCGCGCTGACGCAGGATGTCGAGGTTTTGATACACCGCATCGGCGGTACCCGCATACCACGCCTCCTGCATGCGTTGCTGGGCGGGCATCACATCGACAAACTCGCCCAACTCGGCGCGGAGAAACCCCCAGCCTTGCTGGATGTGCCTGATCAGGGAGTCAGCCTTGTACTGGGTCAGGACGCCGATTTGGCGTATGCCGGAATTAAGGCAATTGGACAGCGGAAAATCGATGATGCGGAATTTTCCTCCGAACGGCACCGCCGGCTTGGCGCGCCATTCGGTCAGGGTATGCAAGCGGGTGCCTCGACCGCCAGCCAATACCAGCGCCATGGTCTGCCGGGTCAGACGGCTGACGAATCGTGTCTTGTGCAAGGACTCGGACATGGAAATCACTCCTGGTTGAAACGCATCACGGACAATGGCGCTACAGATTTGTTAACATTCGCCAACTCTTGAGTGGGCGAATACCTTACGCCCATTCTACTACTAGAGGCTCTTCAAAGTGAACTCATCTGACACGTTTCGGGAACATTCCGGAAAACCTTCCTCAGAACTGGACGCGGATGTTCGGCTGCTGCTGGAGGCCCGCCACCATGACCCGTTCAAGGTGCTTGGCCGGCACGCGCTGGACGGAGAAGAAGTTTTCCGGGTTTTCCAACCTTTTGCAGAAACCGTGTGCCTGGAAGATGAGGGCCCTGAAATGCGCCGCATCCCCGCAACGGATCTCTTTGAATGCCGGCTGCCGCACGGCAACGCCATACCGCAACACTACACCATACACTGGACTGACAAACAGGGCGGTCGCGGCAAGTGTATCGATCCCTACACTTTCGAGCCACAGATCACCGACTTCGATCTCTACCTCTTTGGAGAGGGCAAGCACCGCCACCTCCACCGCGTACTCGGCGCACGCCTTCACGCCATCGAGGGCACGCAGGGCGTATTGTTTGCGACCTGGGCGCCCAACGCCGAACGTGTCAGCGTCGTCGGCGATTTCAACGGCTGGGATGGACGCATGCATCCCATGCGGACCCGCGGCGGCAGTGGCGTATGGGAACTGTTCATTCCGGGACTAGAGCACGGCTTGCTGTATAAATTCGAGATTCGCAACCGCCAGCAGGGTTCGATCTTGCTGAAGACGGATCCCTATGGCCAGCAGTTTGAACTTCGGCCTGGCACCGCCTCCATCGTGGTCGGACCCAACACATTTCAATGGAGCGACCAGGCATGGCTGGAGCAACGCGGAAATAGCGATTGGCCGCGCCAGCCGATGTGCGTTTACGAAGTGCACCTGGGTTCCTGGCGGCGCGGAGCCGATGACGGCTTCCTGGATTACCGGACCCTGGCCCAGGCTCTGGTTGAGTACATCAAACCTCTCGGTTTCACCCATCTCGAACTATTGCCCATCACGGAACACCCTTATGATGGTTCCTGGGGATACCAGACCACCGGCTACTTTGCACCCACCAGCCGTTATGGTTCACCGGACGACTTTCGCTGGTTCGTGGATTACTGCCACCAGCAGGGCATCGGCGTAATTCTGGATTGGGTTCCCGCTCACTTCCCAAAAGATGCTCATGGCCTCGCCTGGTTCGATGGCACTCCCCTTTACGAACACGAGGATCCGCGCTTGGGCGAACACCGGGACTGGGGCACGCTGATTTACAACTATGGCCGCAATGAGGTGCGAAACTTCCTGATTGGCAGCGCCCTCTTCTGGCTGGACGAATTCCACCTGGACGGACTGCGCGTGGATGCCGTGGCTTCCATGCTGTACCTGGACTATTCGCGGGAGCCCGGCGACTGGATACCGAACAAGTACGGTGGCAACGAAAATCTGGAAGCTATCGCCTTCCTGCGTGAATTGAATACCGTCACCCATCAGCAATGTCCAGGCACCTTGGTGATGGCCGAGGAATCCACGGCCTGGCCGCAAGTCACCCGACCGACCTGGACTGGCGGACTCGGCTTCTCGCTGAAATGGAACATGGGCTGGATGCATGACATCCTGCAATATTTCAGCAAGGACCCCATTCATCGTCATTACCATCATGATCAATTGACCTTCGGCCTGCTCTACGCCTTCACGGAAAACTTCGTGCTGCCCTTTTCCCACGACGAAGTCGTCCATGGCAAAGGATCGCTGCTGGCGCGGATGCCGGGGGATGAATGGCGGCGGTTCGCCAACCTGAGGCTGCTTTACACCCTGATGCTGACTTACCCCGGCAAGAAGCTCCTGTTCATGGGTTGTGAATTCGCTCAGGCTAGCGAATGGAATGCGGCCGGAGTACTGGACTGGGATCTCCTGGACTACCCCCTGCATCAAGGTGTTTTTTTGGCGCTGGGCGATCTCAATCGGCTCTACATCAACACGCCTGCGCTGCATCGACGCGATTTCGACCATGAGGGCTTCGAATGGATCGATTGCCATGATGCGCCACAATCCGTACTCAGTTACGTGCGTAAATCGGAAGATGAATTTGTCCTGATCGTGCTGAACTTTACCCCGGTACCGCGGAATGATTACCGCATCGGCGTGCCCGCGGCGGGAACCTACCAGGAATTATTCAATTCCGACTCGACCTATTACGGCGGCAGTAACATGGGCAATCCACCCCGGACCACGGACGACAAAGCCTGGATGGGGCGCCCTTATTCCATCAGCCTGACCTTGCCGCCATTGGCTGGCATCGTCCTGGGACTGAGGCATGAGGAAGATCCGACTGTCGAGACCAGCCCGCTATCCGAAACCATATGAAAAAAATCCTCTTTGTCACCAGCGAGGCCTACCCGCTGGTAAAAACCGGTGGGCTCGCCGACGTATCGGGCGGTTTGCCTATCGCGCTCAACGCCCTGGGCCATGATGTCCGAATACTGATACCCGGCTATGGCGATGCCATGGGTGGCATCCTGAAACCCATGCAGCTCCCGGGCGGCCATATGAGCCCCGCCCTGCAACATGGTTTTCTGCCGGACTCCCAAGTCCAGGTCTATGGACTCATCCATGAATTCTACTTTGGTCGGGCTGGCAACCCCTACCTCGGGTCCGACGGCCAGCCATGGCCGGATAATGCGGAACGGTTTTCGCTTCTTTGCCATGTCGGGGTGGAAATTGCGATGAACCGTCTAGGTCTGGACTGGAAACCCGACATCGTGCACTGCAATGACTGGCAGACAGGCCTGATCCCCGCCTTGCTGAATGACGAACCCCGTCGGCCAGCCACGGTATTCACCATCCATAACCTGGCCTACCAGGGTATCTTTCCTCATGAGACTTTCGTCAGATTGCGGTTGCCGACCCGCCTCTGGTCTCACCAGGCGCTGGAATTCTATGACCAACTCAGCTTCATCAAGGGTGGTCTGGTCTTTTCCGACCGAATTACGACCGTCAGCCCCACCTACTCCAGGGAAATTCAGGGCAAGGAATTCGGATGCGGGCTTGAGGGTCTGCTGACCCAGCGCGGTCAACGCCTGAGCGGCATCCTCAACGGCATCGACATGGAAGTCTGGAACCCGGCCACCGATCCCTATCTCCCCGTTCACTTCGATGATCAGTCCTTGCCGCAACGACGACTACTGAAAGCCGAACTGCAAGGAAAATTCGGTTTGCCATCCGCTCCAGAGGTTCCCATTCTGGCCTGGGTTGGCCGGCTGGTCGAGCAAAAGGGCACGGATCTTCTGCTCGAAATCATGCCCAGACTCATGGCGCTGCCCCTGCAAATAGCCCTGATCGGCAGTGGCGATATCCGTTGCGAACAGGCACTCCAACACTGGAGTCAATTGTTTCCGGATCGTTTCGCCATTCGCCTGGGTTATGACGAGGCATTGGCCCGACTTGTTGAGGCCGGAACGGACATATTCCTGATGCCCTCACGCTTTGAGCCCTGTGGCCTCAATCAGTTATACAGCCAGCGCTATGGCGCCATTCCCCTGGTCCGCCGGGTGGGTGGTCTGGCTGATACCGTGATGGATGCCACCCCCGAAAACCTCGACGCCGGAACGGCGACGGGCATTGTTTTCGATGAGGCTACGCCGGACGCGCTTTACGGGGCGATCGAACGGGGATTGGAGCTGTATCGCAATACCGCCCACTGGCAACAAATGCAGATCACGGGGATGCGGAAGGACTTTTCCTGGGAAACCAGCGCCCATCAATACCTTGCGTTGTACGAGCAGGCGGAGGCCGATCGAAAACTGCAGGGCTAAATAACCCTGACGCGGGCGCATCCAGCCTGAAGGGTCAAGTCCTGGCCACGCACGGTGGCGCGGCATATCCCCTCGACCGCTGACACCTGATCCGATCTTGACCGAACAGTCGCCATCGCCCCTGATCCGTGGCCTCGACGGCGACGGAAAGCAATCGATCGCTTGAATATCGCTCGCACTCGCGACCGCACCCGAACCAAGATTGGGTACTGACCCGGTCAGACATTCCGGGCGCCCAATCCGGCGGTTGGGCGCCTATTTCCGAGCGTTTTACTCTAAAATCCCAACTCCCTGATTCAACGCAAATCTAAAGACTCCATGCTCGCTAACACCCTCGCCCTGGAAGATTACGCCCTGCTGGATGACGCCGAATGCGAAACACGAATCACCGCCGCCAAGAAAAAACTGGGCGACCGCTGTGTGATTCTTGGCCATCATTACCAGCGCGACGAGGTCTTCCGTCACGCCGATCTGACCGGCGACTCTCTCAAGCTTTCGCGGGAAGCCGCCCAATCCGGCGCGGAATATATCGTATTCTGTGGAGTTCACTTCATGGCCGAAGTGGCCGACATCCTGTCACGGCCCGAACAGGTCGCCATTCTGCCCGACCTGGCCGCCGGTTGCTCGATGGCCGACATGGCCAACCTGCCCGCCGTGGAGCGCGGCTGGCGCGAGCTTTCAGAGGTCATCGACCCGGATGCCAGTGTTACGCCAGTGACCTACATCAACTCCGCCGCCGATCTGAAGGCATTCTGTGGGCGGCATGGCGGCATCGTCTGCACCTCCAGCAATGCCCAAAAAATCCTGGAATGGAGCTTCGCCCGGCGGGAAAAAGTCCTGTTCTTCCCGGATCAGCATCTGGGCCGCAACACCGGTTACCGCATGGGCATCCCTTTGGAAGCCATGGTTACCTGGGACTTCACCCAACCCCTGGGCGGTTTGACCGAAGCACAGATCCAGAAGGCCAAAATCATCCTCTGGAAGGGCTTCTGCTCGGTGCATCAGATGTTCCAGCCGCGGCACATTGACCGATTCCTGGAAAAATTCCCTGAAACGCGCGTCATCGCCCACCCCGAGTGTTCGTTCGAGGTCTGTCAGAAATCGCCCTACATAGGCTCCACCGAAGCCATTCTCCAAACCATCCGCGCGGCCGAGCCCGGCACCCGCTGGCTGGTGGGCACCGAATTGAACATGGTGAATCGTCTGGCGAACGAAATGCGCCCGCGTGGCGTGGACGTCCATTTCATGTCCCCCACCGTCTGCATGTGCTCGACGATGTTTCGCACCGATCCCCAGCATCTCGCCTGGGTTCTGGAGAACCTGGTCGAGGGCCACGTCATCAACCGGATTCAAGTGGTACAAGAGGATGCCCAGCCAGCCCGGCTTGCGCTGGACCGCATGCTGGCGGTGGTGTGAGCGGCTATCCTCTCCCACCGGCCCGCGCCCCATGCAGATCCATCTGGTCGCGGTAGGCAACCGAATGCCCCGTTGGGTCACGGAGGGCTATCAGGACTACGCCAAACGGATGCCTCCGGAATGCAAACTGATGCTGCGCGAAATCACTCCCGGCAAGCGACTCAAGAATGCGGATATCGCCCGGATTCGCGCGGAGGAAGGCGAGCGGATTCTCGCGGCCATAGCGCCCGAGGATCATGTCATTGCCCTGGAGGTGAACGGCAAGGCCTGGAGCACGGAATCGCTGGCCGAGCAACTCGGCCAGTGGCTGCGGGATGGCCGGCGCATCGCCCTGCTGGTCGGCGGCCCCGAGGGCCTGTCGAATACCTGCCGGGACCGGGCAAATCAGCAATGGAGCCTTTCTCCCCTCACCCTACCGCATCCCATTGTCCGCATCATCGTGGCCGAACAGATTTACCGCGCCTGGAGCTGGCTGAACCACCACCCATACCACCGGTAACAAGGGCTACCCTGGGCAGCCAGGCCGACCGGCTGGCTGGGGTAGAATGCACACCTAATGCCAAATACCCATCCAACCCCGAGTTCCCTGCCATTGATCCTGGCCTCGGCATCTCCCCGACGGCGCCAACTTCTCGGCCAGCTTGGCATCCGCCATGAGGCGCGCCCCACCGATGTTCTGGAAATCCCCCAAACCGGCGAGTCCCCGGAGCGCTATGTGCGTCGGATCGCGGCGGAAAAGTCACTGGCCGCGCAACGTTTGATCGATCACGAAGCCCCGGTGTTGGCCGCCGATACCGAGGTTGTCCTGGATGATGACATCCTCGGCAAACCGCTCGATCAGGCTCATGCCATGGCCATGCTCGCGCGGTTGTCAGGGCGAACCCATCGGGTGCTCAGCGCGGTATCGTTGCGTGCCGGCAACCGGCACTGGGAAGCGCTCAGCATCAGTGAAGTCAGTTTTCGGCCTCTTACCCTGGATGAAATCGCCGCCTACTGGATGACGGGGGAGCCGCAAGGCAAGGCGGGCGCCTATGCCATTCAGGGCCTGGGCGCCTTGTTTATCGAACATCTGTCCGGCAGTTACACCGGGGTGATGGGCCTTCCCCTGCGGGAAACCGGCGACCTGCTGCGCCGGATAGGTCTGTACCCATTACAGCCGTCCCTGGAGAATAGCCGACCGTGAGCGATGAAATTCTGATCAACATGACCCCACCGGAAACGCGGGTCGCCATCGTGGAAAACGGTGTTCTGCAGGAGGTCTTGATTGAGCGGAGCCGCCGTCGGGGCCTGGTGGGCAATATCTACAAAGGCAAGATTTGCCGCATTTTACCCGGCATGCAAGCCGCGTTTGTAGACATCGGCCTGGAAAAGGCCGCTTTCCTGCACATCTCCGATCTTACCCCGCAGGAGCGGGAAAGAGCCCAGACCGATCAGATCGAGCGTATCTTCAAGGACGGTCAGGAACTCGTCGTTCAGGTCGTCAAAGACCCGATCGGCGCCAAAGGCGCACGGCTGACGACGGATCTCGCCATCCCGTCGGTTTACCTGGTTCACATGCCGCATTCCCGCACGGGTGGCGTCTCCCAGCGCATCGAGTCCGAGCAGGAACGCATCCGCTTGCGTGGCTGTATGGATGCCTTTCAGAGAGAACATGGCACCGGTGGATTCATCGCCAGGACGGCGGCGGAGGGCATAGACGAGGCAGCCCTGCGCACCGACATGCTGTTCCTGGTCAAGCTCTGGAACTCGATTGCGCAGCGTCAGAAATCCGCCAAATCGCGCACCCTGCTGCATGAGGATCTGGCCCTCAGCATGCGCGTCCTGCGCGACATGCACTGCGAAAAAGTCGAAAAGATTCGCATCGACTCCCGGGAAACCTATGCGCGCCTGGTCAAGTTCGCCCGGGAATTCGTCCCCGAACTCGCTCCGCGTCTGGAGCATTATGCCGGTGAGCGTCCCTTGTTCGACCTGTATGCCGTGGAAGATGAAATCCAGCGGGCGCTGGCGCGAAGGGTGACGCTGAAATCGGGGGGATACCTCATTTTTGACCAGACCGAGGCGATGACCACCATCGATGTCAACACCGGCGCCTTCGTCGGCGGCCGCAATCTTGAGGAAACCATCTTCAAGACGAACCTCGAAGCGGCCCAGGCCATCGCCAGACAACTGCGCCTGCGCAATCTGGGTGGGATCATCATCATCGACTTCATCGACATGCGCGATCAGGAGCACCGCCATCAAGTGCTGCAGGCGCTCCAGAAAAATCTCGAAAAGGACCATGCCAAAAGCGCCATCAGCCAGGTTTCCTCCCTGGGGCTGGTCGAAATGACGCGCAAACGGACCCGCGAGAGTCTGGAGCACATCCTCTGTGAGCCTTGCCCGGCGTGTGGAGGACGGGGCGTCATGAAAACGGCGGAAACGGTCTGTCTGGACATCTTTCGGGAGATCATCCGCGAAATTCGCCAATACAATGTTCAGGAATTGCTGGTGCTGGCCTCGAACGAAGTCGTGGAACGGTTGCTGGATGAGGAAGCGGATACCCTGTCCGAACTGGAGAGCTTTACGGGTGTGCACATCAAGTTCAGGGTCGAATCCCAATACAATCAGGAGCAATATGACGTGGTCCTGGTTTGAATGCACTGGTATCGGCTCTTTCCGGCTATGTTAAACTGCGCGGCTTACCGATCCGCCCTGGCAAGGATGAGTCTTCCGGGCCCCTATTCTGGAATACAGGCATGAGAAAAGCGATTCTTGCCGCCGTGCAAATGGCGTCCAGCCCTAACGTCAGCGGCAATCTGCTCGAGGCCGGACGTCTGATCGAGACCGCCGCCAACCAAGGCGCCCAGCTTGTCGTACTACCCGAAAACTTTGCCCTGATGGGCCTCAAGGAAACGGACAAATTGCAAGTTGCCGAGATCGAAGGTTCGGGACCCATCCAGGAATTCCTTTCGCGAAGCGCGGAACGTCACCGCGTGTGGCTGGTGGGCGGCACCATCCCCATTCGCTGCGAATCAGGCAAGGTCCGTGCCGCCTGCATGGTCTTTGACGACAAAGGTCGTCGGATCGGGCGTTACGACAAGATTCATCTGTTCGATGTCAGCGTCCCCGGCACCGAGGAAAGCTACCAGGAGTCCGCCACCATCGAGGCCGGCGAGGACGCGCTGGTCATCGATACCCCCTTTGGTCGGCTGGGCCTCTCGGTCTGTTATGACATCCGCTTCCCGGAGTTGTACCGGCAAATGACGGCCGTGGGCATGGATATCATGGCCGTGCCCTCGGCCTTTACCGCCCGCACCGGAGCCGCGCATTGGGAAATACTGGTGCGCGCGCGGTCGGTGGAGAATCTTTGCTACACCATAGCGGCCAATCAGGGCGGCTTCCACATGAACGGACGGGAAACCTACGGTCATAGCATGATTGTGGACCCCTGGGGCGCGATCATGGCCAGCCTGGCCCAAGGTTCAGGCGTGGTCACCGCCCAATTCGATCGAGACCGTCTGGAGAAAGTCCGCGCGGCTTTTCCCGCGCTGGCACATACCCGCCTGACTTGCCGCTGAATCCCATTCCACGAAACCTGCCGCGAGCACTTCTCCTCCCTGCTTATCATGCACTCTGAACCGCTAGTCATCGCCCAACAAACCTTGCTCGAACCCGCCGGCCTGGTGGCGCGCGATCTGGAGCATGTCATGGAGCGTCTGTCGGGCGCTGGCATCGATCATGCGGACATCTATTTACAGACTACCCGATTTGAATCGTGGGGCCTGGAAGACGGCATCGTCAAGGAAGGATCACACAGCATCGATCAGGGCGCCGGTATCCGTGCCGTGTCCGGCGAGAAAACCGGTTTTGCCTACAGCGACGATGTCGCCCTCCCTGCCCTGCTGGAGGCAGCCAAAAGCGCTCGTTCGATTGTACGACTGGGTCACGAAGGAAAACTGGAAGTCAATACTCCCCAGCGCCCCGCCGGACTCTATCTGCCGATTGATCCGCTGCACTCACTGCCGGAGGATGCCAAGATTGCCCTTTTGAAGCGACTGGACGGGGAATGTCGCGCGATCGATCCGCGCGTCGAGCAGGTCTTTGTCAGTCTGTCCGGGAGCCATGAGGTGATCATGATCATGGACCGGGAGGGTGCGCTTCACGGCGATGTACGTCCCCTGGTAAGGCTTAATGTCAGTGTCATCGTTGAAGACAAGGGCCGCCGCGAACAAGGCAGTTACGGCGGTGGCGGACGCACGGATTATCACTATTTTCTCGAGGGTGATCGCGCCTCGGAGTACGCCCGGGAAGCTGTCAGGCAGGCGCTGGTCAATCTGGAGGCCGAGGAGGCGCCCGCCGGCGCCATGATGGTCGTGCTGGGTTCAGGTTGGCCCGGCATCCTGCTGCACGAGGCTATCGGCCATGGCCTGGAGGGTGACTTCAATCGCAAGGGCACCTCGGCCTTTGCCGGCCGCGTGGGCGAGAGAGTCGCCTCACCCCTCTGCACCGTGGTCGACGATGGCGCCCTCCCCGGCCGGCGTGGCTCGCTGAGCATTGATGATGAAGGCACCCCCACCACCTGCACGACACTCATCGAAAACGGCTTGCTCAAGGGCTATATGCAGGACAAGCTGAATGCGCGCCTGATGGGCGTCGCCCCCACCGGTAACGGTCGCCGCGAGTCCTACCAGCATCTGCCCATGCCGCGCATGACCAATACCTATATGCTGCCCGGCCCCCATGCTGAAGAAGAAATCATTCGTTCGGTGAAAAAGGGGCTGTATGCCAAGAACTTTGGCGGGGGTCAGGTCGATATTACCTCCGGTAAATTCGTCTTTTCGGCCAGCGAGGCATATCTGATAGAGGATGGCCGGATCACGCGCCCCGTGAAGGGCGCCACCCTGATCGGGAATGGCCCGGATGTCCTGACCCGCGTCAGCATGGTCGGCAATGACCTGCAACTCGATACCGGGGTGGGAACCTGCGGCAAGGACGGTCAAAGCGTTCCGGTGGGCGTCGGTCAGCCGACACTCAGGGTCGATGGTCTGACCGTGGGCGGCACCCGGGTTCAAGACTGATTCCGACACCCCCAAATCAACGACTTCAGGACACCTCGTGCCTACCATGCCACTAGCCCCTTCCGAACAATCCCAACTCGATCAGCTCAGGACTCTGGTGGCCGATTGTCTCGCCGAAACCCGTGCGCAAGGCGCCACGGGAGCAGAGGTGGGCGCCAGTATCGAGACCGGCCTTTCGGTCACGGCACGCCTGGGTGAGGTGGAAACCGTCGAGCATCACCGCAGCCGCGGACTGGGTCTGACCGTCTACATTGGCCAACGCAAGGGCTCCGCCAGCACCAGCGATCTGAGTCCTTCAGCCATGCGCGAGACCGTGACGGCCGCCTGCCGCATCGCCCGCCATGCCGCCGAGGATCCGTGCGCCGGTTTGCCAGACCCCGAACTGCTGGCCACCGAGTTTCCCGACCTCGACCTCTATCATCCCTGGGCCATCGAGCCGGAGGCGGCGATTGACATGGCCGTGGCCTGTGAAAATGCCGCGCGCCGTCATCATCCTGATATCAGCAACTCTGAAGGCGCCAGCCTCAATACCTTTCAGGGATTCAGGGTCATGGGCAACAGCCTGGGTTTCCTCCATGGGTATGCGTCCAGTCGGCACAGCCTGAGCGTTTCGGTCATCGGCGAACGCGACGGGCACATGCAGCGCGATGACTGGTGGACCGTGGCCCGGGCGCCCGGCGATCTGCAGGACCCCGAGGCAGTTGGTCGCGTGGCCGCGGAGCGTGCGGTAAAACGCCTGGGTGCGAGCAGCCTGGGCACCCGGCAATGCCCGGTCATTCTGGCCGCCGAGATTGCATCCAGCCTGCTGGGACATTTCATCGGCGCCATCCGTGGCGGCAACCTGTATCGAAAATCATCATTTCTGCTCGATCAGCTCGGCAAACCGATTTTTCCCGATTTCGTGCATATTCACGAACAGCCGCATTTGAGGAAAGCCCTGGGCAGCGCGCCCTATGATGCCGAGGGGGTACGGACAGCCCCGCATGCCCTGGTCCGTGATGGCATTCTGGAATCCTATGTGTTGAGTACCTATTCAGCCCGGAAGCTGGGCATGACATCCACCGGAAACGCCGGGGGGGTGCATAACCTCACCCTGGACTCCGGCCCGCTCGACCTGGCCGGACTCATGCAACGCATGGGTACGGGCCTCCTCGTCACGGAACTGATGGGACAGGGCGTGAACCTGGTCACCGGTGATTACTCGCGGGGTGCGGCAGGATTTTGGGTGGAAGGCGGCGTCATCCAGTACCCGGTCGAGGAATTCACCATAGCCGGCAACCTGCGCGACATGTTCCTCAATCTGGTTGCCGTGGGTAATGATGTGGATCCGCGCGGGAACACACGTACCGGTTCCATCCTGCTGGAACAACTCACCATTGCCGGCAACTGACCAACCGACCCGGTGGGTTCGGCAACACCCAACCCCTTATTCTTGAGGACCGCCCCATGCGCAAGCCCCTGTTATCGATCTGCCTGTTGATGTCCTCCATCGCCGCCGCGGAGACCTCGACACCATCCATCAAGGTCGGCGCCCTGGCGTTTGGCACATTGAATTGGGAACTGGCGGTCATGAGCGCCCAGGGTCTGGACAAGGCGAATGGCATCAGCGTCGAGAAAGTCGAGTTGGCCAGTCCGGAGTCTGGAAGAATCGGCTTGCAGGGAAAAAGTCTCGATATCGTCGTTTCCGACTGGATCTGGGTGGCGCGGCAACGGCAGCAGGGACAGGATTTTGTGTTCTCACCCTACTCGTCCACTCACGGCGCACTCATGACCGCCAATGCCTCTCCCATCCGGAATCTGGGTGACCTCGCCGGCAAGCGCCTGGGCGTCGCGGGGGGTGGCCTGGACAAAAATTGGCTGTTGCTCAAGGCGCTGGCGACCAAATCCCTGAAACTCGACCTTGAATCTAGCGCCACGATTACCTTTGGCGCCCCGCCCTTACTGAACGAGCAACTGAAGCAGGGTCAACTCGATGCCATCCTGACCTACTGGAACTACGCGGCCAAACTGGAAGCGGAAGGGTATCGGCAGGTGCTTGGCGGTCGCGACCTGCAAAAGGGTCTGGGCATCGACACCGATGTTCCAGTACTGGGGTATGTCTTCCGGGAAAGCTGGGCAAAGGCCAATCCCGTTCCGGTCGAGGCCTTCATCAAAGCCACGACTGCGGCGCGCAAACTCATCTGCGAGACGGAGCCCGCATGGCAGGCCGTCATCCCGCTGACACAAGAAACGGATTCCCGGGTGCAAGCCGCCCTGCGTCGGCACTACTGCGAAGGCAGGGTAGCCCATTTCGGAGAGGCCGAAAGAACGGCCGCCGAGCAGGTATTCGGTTGGATCGACCGATCGAATGCACCGAGTGCCGCGGGCGGCCAGGCGGGTTTGCCCGCGGGGGTATTCTGGCCGGTTGGCGCCCCATGAGAATCCAGCCGGCAAGGGTCGGACGGCTCGGCTTATCGCCCTTGGGGTAGTCTGCTAGAATTTTGCCGCTGACCTTCAGTTTGGTCTGATTCGGATCACATCACTCTCCATCTCATCCTTACCTACCCTAGATTGCCATGTCCATCGCCCGGATTTTGCTCTTTACACTCCTGCTATCCAGCATCATCGTGGCTGTAGCCCTCTTCAACCTTGAGTCGGACACGGGGGATACCGAGACCCCGGAAACGGCGGTCGAAGCCACCACGCCCAAGACGACTCCACCTACCGCAACCACTTCGCCCATGGCGCCTCCCACCTCCATGGAGGAAGACCTGTCGTCTCCCGAGGAAATGGATGACGAGCAACTCGAAAAGGATCAGGTTGCTCAGGCGATGGCGCTACTGAACAGTACCAACGACGAGGAACGGATAGAGGCGGTGGAACAGCTCGGCGCCTATCCCAGCGCGGAGACAGAAGTCGCACTCGCGCAAATCCTGAACACGGACGCCAACCCTGAAGTGCGCAATGCCGCCGCGCTCAGTCTCGGCGCCATGGACCAACCTACCGATGCGACCATTGCCGCATTGATGACGGCGCTGGAAGACCATAACGAGGATGTGCGCTTCAGCGCCCTCTCGACACTGGAAGACTTCATGCTGGGCCAGGAAGAAAACTCGCCCCGATACCGGCAAATCAAGGATGGCCTTGCCATGAAAGCGACCTCAACCGGCCTCCCCGATGACCTCAAGGAGTCGATCAACGAAGTGCTCAAGGATCAGGAAACCATCACCGCACCCGAGGCCGAGCCGGATAACTGAGCTATCCGGATGACCATCCCCCGGGATTTCCGTGCAAAGCTGGCAGGGAGGCCAGCAGGTGGCGGGTATGCTCACTCGCGGGAGCAAAGAGCACCTGCCGGACCGGCCCCATTTCCACCACCTTGCCGGACTGCATCACGGCCACGCGGCTGGCCAATTCCGAAACCACGGCCAGATCATGGGTGATGAAGAGATAGCTGAGGCCTTGGCGTTCCTGCAACTCCCTGAGTAAGCGTATGACTTGCGCCTGCACGGAGACATCCAGGGCGCTGGTCGGCTCATCGCAGACGAGCACCCGGGGTTCCACCGCCAATGCCCGGGCGATACAGATCCTTTGTCGCTGGCCACCCGAGAATTCATGCGGGTAGCGTTGCCGTGCGGCAATGGGTAGCCCCACGGCGATCAGAAGCGCCTCAACCCGCTCCCGCCGCTCGCCCGCTGACAAATCCGGCCGCTGCGTGCGCAACCCTTCCTCCAGAATCGCCCCCACCACCCAGCGGGGATTCATCGACGAATAGGGGTCCTGAAAGACGATCTGCAACCCGGCCCGGCCCGGGTCTCTGGCCTGTGCGAACAGATTTCGTCCCTCCAGCAGCACCTCGCCGCCCGTAGCCGGAATCAGCCGGAGCAAAGCCTTGCCCAGCGTGGTTTTGCCGCACCCGGATTCACCCACCAGCGCCAGGGTTTCGCCCGCTTCCAACCGCAAGGAAACGCCATCGACAGCACGGACGTGATCGACGGTCCGCTGAAAAATACCGCGCCGGACGGGATACCAGACCCGGAAGTCCCTCACTTCCAGCAAGGGCGGAATGCTTTCCGTTGCTTGGGGTGCGGCTGGCTCGCGTCGCAGACAGGCCTCCAGCCGCGGCATGGCCGAAAGCAATTCGCGGCTATAAGCATGCCGCGGCCCGGCGAAAAATTCCCGGCCGCTCGTCTCCACCAGCCTGCCCGAGCGCATCACGGCAACCCGATCGGCCACCTCGGCCACCATCCCAAAATCATGCGTGATCAGCCACAGGGCCATGCCGGTTTCCCTGCGCAAGCGGCTCAATAATTCCAGAACCTGGGCCTGCAGACTCACATCCAACGCGGTGGTCGGCTCGTCGGCTATCAGCAAATCCGGCTCTCCGGCCAACGCCATGGCGATCATGGCTCGCTGACGCATGCCGCCCGAAAGTTGGTGCGGATACTGCTCCAGATGCCGCGCGGGATGTGGCAGCCCCACCTGGTCGAGCAATTCCAGCGCCCGGATCCTGAGTTGGGGCCCGCGTAGCCCCCGGTGCGGCACGAGGCCTTCCCGCATCTGCGCACCGATGGTGAGCACCGGATTCAGGGCGGTCATGGGATCCTGGAAGATCATGCCGATCCGTCCGCCGCGGATGGAACCCATGGCCCATTCAGGCAGGCCCAGGAGATCGAGGGTATCCAGCCTGATCTGGCCTCCCAGGATGCGGCCATTTTGCGGCAGCAAGCGAAGGACCGAGAGCGCGGTGACGGACTTGCCGGATCCGGATTCGCCGACCAGGGCAAAACTCTCGCCCGGCGCAATCTCCAGCGACACGCCATCAACCGCCGTTGTCATGTCCTGGCCCTGGCGAAAACCCACCCGGAGATCCCTGATGGATAGCAGCGATGGGGCGGGAGGCTTTGAGGGAACCACGTCCGGTCCTGATTCAATGCTCATTCGATCCGCCGGGGATCAAAGGCATCGCGGACCGCATCGGCGAACAGGTTGGCGGGCAGCACCAAGGCAAACATGAACACGAAGGCGGTCGCCAATGACCACCACACGATCGGCTCGCGAGCCATTTCCAGGCGGGCGCTGTTGATCATGTTGCCCCAGGATTCCGTCGCTGGATCGACGCCAATGTTGACATAGGACAGCACGGCTTCCGCCAGCACCAGCGAACTGAAATCCAGCGCCACCGAAATCAGCACCAGGTGGAAGAGATTGGGCAAGATGTGCCGCCACAGAATCATGCCATGCCCCACGCCTAGCGCCCGGGCGGCCTGAACATACTCCATCTCGCGCAGTTTGAGCGTTTCGGCGCGGAGCAGGCGACAGAGTCCGGTCCAGGATGTAAGACCCAGAATCAGACACAGGGCGAGCAGCCGAAAATCGGCGCGGGTCGCAAGGCTGGCGAATTCAGCCTCATGCCGTGCCATATAGGATTGCATCACCAGCATGGAGGCGGCAATCAGCAACACCCCGGGTATGGAATTGAGCGTGGTGTAGAGATACTGGATGAGGTCGTCGACCCATCCTCGAAAATAGCCAGCGAGGATGCCCAATACCAGGGCCAGCGGCAGCGTCGCCACCGTCGTCAGGGTTCCGATCAGGACACCGGTACGGATACTTTTGAGCCCCTGATAGAGCACATCTTCGCCCACCTTGCCGGTACCCAGGACATGATAACCCTGGCTCAGCCCGCCCATCAGCCCTACCGTGAGACAGATCATCAGCACGGTCAGCGCCATCGCTCGCCAGGGCGGCAGGGTGTCACCGCGCCAGGCCGCCAGCAGGGATGCAAGGCGTCCGGCGCGCCCAGGCCTCACCGCCAATGCGGCAAGACCCAGGCACGCCAGCCAGACACCCAACCCCGCCAGCAGCCCATGGCTCGCCAGCCGGAAAAGATCCCGCCCGTGCTCGGCCTCGGGATGGGCCAGTTGCCCGCCGCCAAAACGGAGCCGAGGATTCGCCCAGATTTCCCTGCCGTCGGGCAGACGGGTCATTTCCCGGGCATGGGCGTACACCGCCAACGGCGCCGAGTAGGTTTTTTCCTGCCCCCCGCGCAGCCGCTCCAGCGCCAGATCCAGCAGGGTCACCGGCTCGCCGATGAATGCCGCCGCCTCGCTGGCGCCGCCATTGGCGGCCGCCGATGCCGGAATCCGGATCGAGTCGAGCAAGGCGATGAACAAATAGGTCAGGAGGATCACCGCCGAGACCATCGCCGCGCGGTTGCGCGCTACCCGGCGCCAGGGGCGACGCAGGTGCTCCTGCCGCAGCGAACGCCACAGGAGGATGCCCAGCCCGAACAGCATCAGGATGAACAGACTATCCGTGGGCAGCAAAACGGGCATCGCTCAACTCAAGCGGACACGTGGGTCGACCAAGGTATAGGAAATGTCGGTCAACAGCAGTCCGATGATGTAGAGCACCGATCCCAGAAAGACCATCGAACGGACGATCGCAAAATCCTGCTGGTTGATGGCATCAATCGTATAGCTGCCCAGGCCGGGTATGGCGAAGAAGGATTCGGTGATCAGGCTGCCGGTAAAGAGTAGCGGCAAAACCACGACCACACCGGTCAGGATCGGAATCATGGCGTTCTTGAGGATATGGGTGAACAAGACCCGGGTTTCCGACAACCCTTTCGCCCGCGCGGTGCGGACATAATCCTTTTCCACCTCTTCCAGGAAGAGGGTGCGATACCAGCGCACCCCGGAACCGATACCCGCGATGACGCCAATCGCTACCGGCAGGATGACGAAGCGGATGGCATTCCAGCCGTCGTCGTAGCCTGAAATGGGCGTCAGCCGCAGCAGTTTGCCGATCAGAAATTGCCCGCCGATGATATAGAACAGCGTGGATATGGACATCAGCGCCACGCAGAGCGTGCCGCCCCAGAATTCCAGATAGGTCAGACGGAAAAACACCAGCAGCAGCGCCAGACTGATATCCACCGCCAAGCCCGCCAGCAGGGAGGGCACGGCGATCGCCAGCGAGGGCCACATGCGCTGCGCGATATCGGCGCCAATGTCACTACCGGCATCGGAGCGACCGAAACGGAACAGAAATAATCCCAGGGATTTTTGATAGAAGATCGTCCGGGTGATGCGCTCCGCTCCCCCGCCCCCCTCATTCCAGAATAGCGGCTGATCATAACCGCGCTCATGTTTCCATTTCGCGACGGCCTCCGCCGTCACATGCTTCTGGCCCAAATGCATGCGGGCCATGTCATCCGGTGTGTTGACGACGAAAAACAGCAGAAAGGTCAACAGGTTGATGCCTAGCAGCAGCGGCAGTGCGTACAGCAAACGGCGAATGAGGTAATCGATCATAGGGCGGCGGATTTGAGTCGGCGGCGGTAGAGACGCCAGGCCGGCGCGATCACGGCGAGCAGCATTAAGGCAGCCACCGGCAGCGGCCAGTAGACGGGCCGATTCCAGGCCCGCCGCCGCGCGGCCCGGGCGGCGGCATCGATACGCAGATATTTGAGGGCATTGTTGGCCATCAGGTTGGGCTTGTAGTTCCGATACCAGTCATGTCTCAGGCTGAAGTTTTTGGGGTGTACACCGAACACCCAGGGTGAATCCCGCCTCACGATGTCCTGCAAGCGACGGATCAGCGCCAGCCGCTCCGGTCCGTCAGCCTGGTTACGCATGCGCAGAAACAGCCGGTCAAACTCGGGATTCTGATAATTTGCTGCATTTTCCCCGCCCTTGCCCACCTTGGCATTCTCGCCAAAGAGGAGAAATAAAAAATTCTCGGGATCCGGATAATCGGCATTCCAGCCCCAACGGAACAACTGGGCGTTGCCATTGGCCATTTTCTGCTGGAACTGATTGTAATCGGTGGCGCGAATCACCAATTGTATGCCCAACTTGGCCAGTTGCTTCCGGTACCAGTTGAGAGTGGGTTTATCATCCACCCCGCTGGCGGTCGTATCGAGAAACAGCACCAGCGGCTTGCCGGTGACGGGATCCATTCCGCCAGGGTAACCGGCCTCGTCCAGCCAGTGTCGCGCCAGTTCCAGCCCCTTGCGCCGCGCTTGCCCGTCCACCCAGTCATAAAGCTGGTGATTGATGCCCTCCGGCCCCTCCTCGTAACCAAACAGTCCTGGCGGCAACACGCCCTGAGCCGGGAGGCCGCGGCCATTCATGAAAATGGCGATGTATTCTTCCTCATCAATGGCCAGACTGATCGCCCGTCGCAACGTGGCGCGCTTCTCGTCGAGACCGCCGACAACGGGATCCAGCATGTTGAAACCCAGGTAAAGGATCGAGGCGGACACCGCCGTCTGCAAGCGGATACCTCGCGACCGCATCGCGGGGGTCACCTCGGCGTTGCCCACACCGCTGAACTGGATGGCCTGATCGAAATTATCCGATGCCAGTCCCGAGGCATCGTAATACCCTTGCAGAAACTTGCTCCAGTAGGGGATGGTTTCCTTTTCGAGAACGAACATCACCTTGTCCATCAAGGGTAAGCGCTGCCCGGCATCGGCCAGCAGCCCCTCGGCGGCATCCCCCGGCTCACCCTCGGCGGGGTAGAACTCCGCATGAAAACCGGGGTTGCGCGCCAGTAGCATGCGACGGTTGGGGTTGTTTTCGATCAACCGGTAAGGCCCGGAGCCTACCGGATACCAATCCAGACTGATGTTCCGTTCGGCCAAACCCGGCTGGGCATAGAAGGCGTCGACCTCCCAGGGAATGGGTGCAAAAAATGGCATGGCCAGCCAGAAGCGAAACTGGGGATATTTTCCCCGGAGACGAATGCGAAAATGATGAGCGTCGACTACCTCGACGCCTTCCAGGGGATAAGGACGGAGGTCCAGCCAGCCACCGGGTCGATTAGTTCTGTCGAAATCCTGCATCAAGCGCTCGCCCAGCAAGCGGAGTCCCATGATGTACTCCCCCATCATCTCGGCTACCGGCGAATGCAGTTCCGGATGTGCCAGGCGCTTGATCTGGTAGGCATAATCCTCGGCGGTCACGCCGCGCACGCCAGTCTCTCCAAAGTCAGCCAACGTGCGGATACCGCGCAGTTGTTCCGGATTCAGATGGTGATAGCGATAGCCGCCCGCGCTGTCGCGGGCAAAGGCGGGATGCGGAGCATAGACCAGATCGGACCGCAAGTGGATGTCGTAAACACTATAGGCCACGACAGCTTCGGGCACCGCTGCCGGCAGGGGATGGCCGGCGGCATCCAGCAGCAGGACTTCGGGCATGCGGGCGGCGGCCAGGGGCTCCAACTGGTAGGGTCGCTTCAGATAGGCATACTGGAGGGGAGGTTCGTAAACCTGGGCGATGATCTCGTATTCGTTCGCGCTGTAGGCGCGCGCGGGATCCAGGTGCTTGGGACGCTCCTCGAAGGAGGTATAGAGCGTCGCATCCAGGGCTGCCGCCGGGGGATAGGGGTTGTTCGGCGGTACGCCACAGCCGGCAAGAATCAGGCACAAGCAGAGAAACCGCCAACCGCGCTGATGGCGCGTTGCTGTAAACTCACGGAATTTAGAACCCAATAATGCAACCCCACTGCATAAATCCCTTCCGTCCTGAGATCGAAAATCCGCGTCAAGTATACGCCACGTCGGGTCCATCGCTCGCCGGCCAAGTAGGGCCGACCCACGGAACAAGCTGTCTTGAGGCGCCAGCTTTTACAACAAGCACGCTTCTGAAGCGTACAGTTCTTGTATAATCGGGCGAATTCTGGCGGAGCCGCTGATAGCAACGCCGTTATCTCGGCTCACATCGTATTTCTTTAATCTTCAAGCAGGAACCAACATGCCACAAAAATTGCTCGTCTCGCTGTGCGGTCTTTTATTGAGCGGAAGTCTGACCGCGGCTGAATTGAAGGTTGGCGTAGTAGACCTGCGTAAACTGGTCGACCAATCGGCACAGAGCCAGAAATCCCAGGCTGAACTCAAGAAGGAATTCCAGCCTCGGGAGACCAAACTGGTCAGCGAACAGAAAGAGCTGAAAAAGATGGAGGAAAAACTCGAAAAGGACATGGCCGTCATGAGCGAGGCCGACAAACGGAAACTGGAGAAGGAACTCATCGATCGAGGCCGGGAATTCAAGCGTTCCATGGATGAAATGAGGCAGGATTACGGCCTCCGGGCCAATCAGGAAATGGCCAAGATTCAGAAGGTCGTCCAGGAAGCCATTCAATCCGTGGCCAAGGAGCAAAACTTCGATCTGATCCTGGTGGATGGCGTGGCCTTCGCCAAGGACTCTTTGAACATCACCACTGAAGTCGAAAAGAAACTGGGCGGTTCCAAGAAATAACGGCGATCCCTGACACCCTTCCGTCAATACCCCTCACACACAAGGCCATTCATTTGGATATTCAGGACATCAAGGAGTATCTTCCTCACCGCTATCCTTTTCTTCTCATAGACAGGGTGCTCGAGGTCGAACCGGGCAAGCGCCTGCTGGCGCTCAAGAATGTCACCTACAACGAGCCCTTCTTCACCGGGCATTTTCCCAAGGTCCCGATCATGCCGGGCGTCCTCATCATTGAAGCCCTGGCGCAGGCCACCGGCCTTCTGGCCGGCCGCTCCGTGGAGGGTTTGATGGGCAAGGGGCGAACCTATTACCTGGTTGGCCTGGACAAGGTGCGCTTCAAGCGGCCCGTGGTGCCGGGCGACCAACTGAAACTGGAAGCCTGCTATCTCCGTCATAAACGCAATATCTGGGCATTCGAATGCCGGGCGGAAGTGGATGGGGAACTCGTGGCCAGCGCCGAAATCATGTGCGCCGCGGCGGAGTAGGTTCATTGATTCATCCCTCCGCGATCGTGGATGAACGGGCCGCGCTTGCCGATGACGTCAGTGTCGGTCCTTTTTCGATCATTGGCCCCGAGGTGGAGATAGGACCGGGCACTGTCATCGGCCCCCACGTCGTGGTCAAGGGTCCCACCCGCATCGGGCGCAACAATCGCATCTTCCAGTTCGCCTCGGTGGGTGAGGACCCCCAAGACAAAAAATACCAGGGTGAAATCACCCGCCTTGAAATCGGCGATGGCAATGTGATTCGCGAATACGCCACGCTGCATCGCGGGACGATCCAGGACCAGGCGGTAACCCGCATCGGCAATGACAATTTGCTGATGGCCTATACCCATGTCGCCCATGACTGTGTCATCGGCAATGGCGTCATCATGGCCAACGGCGCCTCCCTCGCGGGGCATGTCGCCGTGGACGACCGCGCCATCCTGGGGGGCTTCTCGCTGGTCCATCAATTCTGCCGCATCGGGCGGCACAGCTTCTCTGGCATGGGCAGCATCATCAGCCGCGACATACCGCCGTATGTCATGGTGGGCGGCAGCCCCACCAAGCCCCGAGGCATCAACAGCGTGGGCATGGAACGGCGGGGTTACGACGCCGAAACCATCCTCCAGATCAAGCGGGCCTTCAAACTCATCTACAAGTCACGTCTCAAGCTTGAGGAAGCCATAGAGGGCCTGATTGTCATGGCCGATCAGACTGAAGAAATCCGACCGATGCTGGACTTCCTACAGCAAAGCGGACGCAGCATCATCCGCTGAGACACGGTTCCCAACAGACCCTGGCATGAGTTGCTCCGTGGGACACCATTGCGCCGGATTCGACGAAGCGGGACGGGGCTGCCTGGCGGGTTCCGTCATTGCCGCCGCCGTTGTGCTCCCGGCGGATATCACACCGTTACGAGGTCTCACCGACTCCAAGAAGTTGACGCCAAACCAGCGCGAATCGCTGGCCCGACTCATCCGGCGGCACGCCGTAAGCTGGGCGCTGGGGCGCTCGGACCCCAGTGAGATCGACCGCATCAATATCCTGCGGGCGTCCCTGCTGGCGATGCGCCGGGCGCATGATGCCCTGACCATTGCACCCGACCTGGGACTGGTGGATGGCAAACAGGCGCCCGACCTCCCTTGTCCAACACGCCCCATCATCGGCGGCGACCTCACGGAACCGGCCATTTCGGCGGCCTCCATTCTCGCCAAGGTTTACCGTGACCATGAAATGCGCATTGCCGATGTACTGTTTCCCGGTTACGGCTTCGCCACGCATAAAGGCTACCCTACGCGCGCGCATCGCGCCGCGCTGGAAAGACTGGGCCCCAGCCCCTTGCATCGCCTGTCGTTCGCGCCCGTGCTGCGACTGGCCGACGCCCCCCAACGGCAGGCGACGCCATGAGCCAGGTGCTTGCCATCAGTCTGGGCTCGGTCACGATCATTGACCATCAGGGCAAACAGGTCGAGACCGGCATCTTCAAGACTCCGCTCGAAGGCGGCGCCAGGGTTGGCCTCCTGGGATTCGACGGAGATGTCCAGGTGGACCGCAAAAACCACGGCGGACCCGACAAGGCCGTTTACGTCTATACGCGCGAAAATCACCTATTCTGGTCCAATCAAAAGGGTGTGCCCGAATATCCGCCCGGTCATTTCGGAGAAAATCTCACCGTAAGCGGCCTGCCGGACGCCAAGGTTCATATAGGCGACATCTTCGCCATCGGGGAGACCCTGATGCAGGTGACCCAACCCCGGGTCCCCTGCTTCAAACTCGGCATCAAATTCGGTGACCCCGGGTTCGTGGGCGCATTCCTGATCTCCGGCCGCACCGGTTTCTATCTGCGGATACTGAGAGAGGGATGGGTCCATCCCGGAGATGGTATCCAGCGAATCGCCAAACACCCCGCGCGCATCACCGTCGCCGACGCCATGCGCGCCCTGATCCCCGCCCCCGAACAACACGATTGGATGAGAAAAGTCATTGCAATCGATGCGCTCTCCGATGCCTGGCGACAGGACATCGGCCGGCGTCTGGAATCCAAAAACCCAAGTACTTGACCAGGAGCCTACATGAATAAACTCGCCCTATTTCCACCACCCGTCGTCATCGTTGTATTACTCGGCGTGGCCTTCGGCCTGAATCGGGCCTTTCCTCACCTCGAGATTCTGCCGGCCACGAGTGTAGGATGGGTATGGCTCATCTCGGGACTCGCCTTCAGCGCGTCGGCCGCCCGGGAATTCTTGCGACTCAAGACAACGACCCTACCCACGGGAACGCCCACCCGGCTGGTCATCCTCGGCCCCTACCTCTGGACCCGCAACCCCATGTATCTCGGTCTGTTCACCGCGCTCCTCGGTTTGGCCTTCTACATGGGTACGCTGCCATTCTGGCTGGTCCCACCGGCATTTGTCGCCATCATGAATCGCCTGCATATCGCCCACGAAGAATCACGACTCACCGAAATCTTCGGTGACGAATACACCCGCTACCAGCAGCGCGTGGGCCGCTGGCTCTGAATTCCGGACATGAAAAAACCGGCCATCCCGGACGGGATGGCCGGTTTTTTCAAGGGGAATTACTCGACCACTTCGATCGGAATCGTGCGCCGCGGCTTGGCGGCCGATCCGCTGGCGATATATTCCGGCACCGGCTCCTCCGCCATCGGACCGCTGGTCCGCGGTCCCATCAGGGATACCCAAGCAGCCTTGAGCGGATTCCGCATGGCATCCTCGACCGCCGAGGCCTCGTATCCGCAATGCGCCATGCAGTTGGCGCACTTGGGATTCTTCGAATTTCCGTACTTGTCCCAGGGCGTTTCTTCCATGAGCGCCTTGAAGGACGGGGCATAGCCCTCATCGACCAGCAGATAGCAGGGCTTCTGCCAGCCAAAGACATTACGCGTGGGGTTGCCCCAGGGCGTGCAGTTGTAGCTTTGATTGCCAGCAAGGAAATCCAGATAAAGGCTGGAGTGATTGAGCGCCCACTTGCGACCGCGCCCGAGCTTGAAGACGTCGCGGAACAATTGCTTGCTGTCGCGCATCTTGATGAAGATGTCCTGTTGCGGCGCATGCTCGTAGCTAAAGCCCGGAGCAATGGTGGAGCCCTCCACGCCCAGTTCCTTGCAGTAGTCGAGGAATTCCGCGATCTCCGGCGCGGTTTCGCCCTGGAACAGGGTGCAGTTGACAGTCACCCGGAAACCACGACTGATGGCCAGCTTGATGGCATCCACCGCCCGCTCGAATACCCCTTGCTGACAAACGGAGGCATCGTGCCGCTCTTCGCTGCCATCCAGATGGATGGAGAAGGTCAGATAGGGTGAAGGCGTGTAATCACCGATACGCTTCTTGAGCAACAATGCGTTGGTGCAGAGGTAAACATATTTCTTGCGCTCGATGATGCCTGCAACAACCTGAGGCAATTCCTTGTGCAGCAAGGGTTCGCCGCCCGCGATGGACACGATGGGGGCCCCGCATTCGTCAACGGCGGTCAGACATTCCTCAACGCTCAGGCGCCGATTGAGAATTTCGTCGGGGTAATCAATCTTGCCACAACCCGCGCAGGCCAGATTGCATCTGAACAGAGGCTCAAGCATCAGCACAAGAGGATATTTCTTGTTGCCAGTCAACTTCTGCTTGAGCAGATATTTCGCTACGGTCAATTGCTGTCTAAAGGGAACGCCCATGTGTCCTCCGGGGAAAAATAAAACGGTTGCTTGGCTCATCATGACACGACCCGGTGGCCGTGTAGCGCGGATCCGCCGGGACACCGCGCGATTTGAACACGCACATGGCGTGGAATGTAACAAATAGTGTCAATCTTAGATAGAGGGTATCGTATCGGGTAGTTGTTTTTTTCTCAACTGCTTTTAGTAAAAATACAACAAGCCTTGACCAAAAACACAAAAAAGTTAGAATCTACCATCGTGCGCAAGGTGTGCGCGGGTTGCCCCATACCTGAGAGAACCGTCATGAATGCCAGGCCAATCCCCGACTTCAAGGACATTGCCAACCCCGCATGAGCTTTAGAACTGCGTCAACTTCCAGCGAATCACTCGAGACACTCTGTGATGACACCCTCCAGGATCATCTCCTTCAGGGCGTGTCCAGAACGTTTGCGCTCACCATCCCGCAACTTCCGCCAGAACTCGCCAGGCCGGTCAGCAATGCCTATCTGCTCTGCCGCATCGTCGACACCATCGAAGACGAGGTGGCCCTCGATACACGGCAGAAGCGGCGTTATTGCCATCAGTTTGCTCACGTCGTCCGCGGCCGGAGCGATCCTGCACTGTTGCGCGCCGAACTGACCCCCCTGCTGTCGGGCGCCACACTACCGGCTGAACATGAGCTCATCGGAGTGCTGCCACGAGTCGTTGCCATCACCCACGCGTTCGACGACGAGCAACAGGATGCCCTGGCCTGCTGCGTGGAAACCATGGCGGCCGGCATGGCGGAGTTCCAGGACCGCGACCTCGGCGCCGGCGTCCGCACCATGGCGGAAATGGACAGCTACTGTTACTACGTCGCTGGCGTGGTGGGCGAAATGCTGACACGGCTGTTCTGCCATTACTCGCCCGAAATCGCCCGCCATCGCACGGACATGATGCAACTGGCCGTCTCCTTCGGGCAGGGATTGCAGATGACCAACATCCTCAAGGATCTGTGGGATGACCACGACCGGGGCGTCTGCTGGCTACCCCAGGAGATTTTCGACCGAACCGGCGGCTTTCCGCTGACCGAACTGCAACCCGGGCATCATGACGCCCGCTTCGTCGCCGGCTACCGGGAACTGATCGGCATCGCCCACGAACATTTGGCGAACGCCCTTCGTTACACGCTGCTGATCCCGCCCCGCGAAACCGGCATACGCGAATTCTGCCTCTGGGCCCTGGGCATGGCGGTGCTGACACTGCGCAAGATCGCCCGGCATCCCGACTTCAGCGCCTCCGCCGAAGTCAAGATCACTCGACGCGCCGTCAAGGCGACCATCGCCACCAGCCGATTCCTGCGGTCCAGTGACCGGGGTCTGAAGCTGGCCTTCGATCTGGCCAGCCGGGGACTGCCCCGCGCCTCGACGCCTCACTGAACCGAATTCACATCCACATCTGAGAAGCCAACCAAACAGGGGACATCTCAATCATGTTTAAAGATCATTACGACTCCACGGAAACTCCGGCCTATCTCAAGCCCTATTTGAGCTCGGCCCACCAGGATCCGGTCGAACAGGCCATACACCGCGCGCGGGACTTCCTGCTCGACCAGCAACACCAGGAAGGTTACTGGGTCTTCGAACTGGAGGCCGACTGTACGATCCCCTCGGAATACATCCTCATGATGCATTTCATGGACGAAATCGACGCGGAACTCCAGGCCAAGATCGCGGTTTACCTGCGTGCCCGCCAGAACGCCGACGGCAGCTATTCCCTGTTCACCGGCGGACCTGGCGACGTCAGTTGCACCGTCAAGGTTTACTACGCCCTGAAACTGGCCGGAGACGACATCGCCGCCCCCCACATGGCGAAAGCCCGGGAATGGATACTGGCCCAGGGCGGCGCGGCGCGATCCAATGTCTTCACCCGCATCATGCTGGCCATGTTCAAGCAGGCGCCATGGCGGGCGGTGCCCTTCATTCCCGTCGAAATCATGCTCCTGCCCAAGTGGTTCCCCTTCCACCTGGATAAGGTGGCTTACTGGTCACGCACGGTCATGGTGCCCCTGTTCATCCTGTGCAGCCACAAGGTCACCGCCCGCAATCCCCTCGGCATCAACGTCCGGGAACTGTTTACCGTCGCCCCCGACAAGGAGCGCAATTATTTTTCGCATGTGAAGACGCCTCTCGGCAAGCTGGTGCTGGCCCTGGAGCGGGTGGGCTTCACGCTGGAACCCATGATTCCCAAAGCGCTGCGCGCCAAGGCCACGGAGCGGGCCCACGCCTGGTTCATCGACCGGCTCAATGGCGTGGATGGCCTGGGCGCCATCTTCCCCGCCATGGTCAACGCCTACGAGGCGCTGGACTTCCTCGGCTATCCCCCGGAGCATGAGCACCGCCGCATCGCCCGTGAGTCGATCGAACGGCTGCTGGTCATCAAGGAGGATCACGCTTACTGTCAGCCCTGCGTCTCGCCCATCTGGGACACCGGCCTGACCAGTCTGGCGCTGCAAGAGACCAACAAGCAGGAGCAGGATCCCCGCACCCAGGCCGCACTGACCGCCGGCCTGCGCTGGCTGGTCAGCAAGCAGTTGACCGACCATCCGGGCGACTGGCGCATCCGCCGGCCCCATGTCGAAGGGGGCGGCTGGGCCTTCCAGTTCGACAACACCTATTATCCCGACGTGGACGACTCCGCCGTCGTCGCCCATGCCCTGCTGCAGGCGAACAGCGACGAGTTTGCCGAACCGCTGCGCCGCGCCGGCAACTGGATCGCCGGCATGCAGTCGAACGGCGGCGGCTGGGGGGCTTTCGACGCCGACAACACCCACTACTACCTCAACCATATACCCTTCGCCGATCACGGCGCCTTGCTGGATCCACCGACCGCGGACGTCAGCGGCCGCTGCCTGATGTTCCTCGCCCGGCAGGCGCATCAACGCCCGGATTTCCAGCCTGTCATGGAAGGCGCCATCGATTACCTCCGCAAGGAGCAGGAAGCCGATGGTTCCTGGTTCGGCCGCTGGGGCACCAACTACATTTACGGCACCTGGTCCGTGCTGGTGGGATTCGAGACCGCCGGCATCCCCCGCAACGACTCCTCGGTCCGGCGCGCGGTCGCGTGGCTCAAGAGCGTCCAGTGCAGCGATGGCGGCTGGGGAGAAGACAATTTCACCTACCATGACCCAGCCGCGGGCAAACGCGGACGTTTCCACACCAGCACCGCCTTCCATACCGGGCTGGCCTTGTTGGCGCTGATGGCGGCCGGTGAAGTCGACTCCCCCGAGGTAGCCGCGGGCATCGATTACCTGCTGCGCACCCAGGGTCCGGAGGGACATTGGCATGATCATTACTTCAACGCCCCCGGCTTCCCGAAGGTGTTCTATCTGAAGTACCACGGCTACGACAAGTTCTTTCCGCTCTGGGCCCTGGCACGTTTCCGCAACGAGCGCCATAGCTGAACGTGCCTTCGATTGGCATAGTCATTGCGCTGCCGGCCGAAGCCAGGAGTCTCGATCGCCGCCGTGTGGATTTCGCCAGCCAGTTGGAACTTGCCGGAGGACACTGGCTGTGCATATCGGGCACGGGACCGGAACGGGCGACCGAGGCCGCGCTGGCGCTCATCGAGCGCCGGGTCGATGGCCTCGTCAGTTGGGGTTGCGCGGCCGCCCTGGCGGAACACCTCCGACCCGGGCACCTGGTTCTGGCGGACATGGTGCGTGGAACGGATGACGATTGCCATGCCACGGATGCGGGCTGGCGGGGCCATCTCGCCGAACGCCTGCCCCGGCGCCTGAGCCAGCATACGGGAGCGTTGCACGAGAGTCCGCGCATCGTCGCGACTCACGCCGAGAAACGCTCACTGCACCGAGCCACGGGCTCGCTTGCCGTGGACATGGAGAGCGCGGCGATTGCGCGCGCCGCCCGCACCAGCGGACTGCCTTTCCTGGCCGTGCGCGCCATCGCCGATCACGCCGCGATGAACCTGCCCGCCGCCGTACTCAAGGCCCTGAACCCCAGAGGCGATGTACACATGGGCGTGTTGCTGGCCCATATCGCCCGGCGACCCCGCGAAATCCCCGAATTGATGGCCCTGGGCCGCGCCTTCGGCGCTGCCATGCGCACGCTCGGCGAAGTCCGGGTAGCCGCTGGCCCGAATTTCGGCTTCCCTCACCCACCGCAGCCCGCTCCGCCACTACAGCCTCATGAGTAAAACCTCGGATCGTTTCCTGCATCGGTTCATGATCGTGTGGGAGGCGCAATTCATTCGCCATCCCTGGCTGGTCATCCTGGTCTTTGTCATCGCCTGCGGCTTCACGCTCCGCTACACGCTGGATCACCTCAAGGTCAATACCAACACCAGCGACATCATCTCCCTGGACCTGCCGTTTCAAAAGAACCGTCTGGCCCTGGAGCGCGCCTTTCCGCAGGACATCGGCACCGCCCTGCTGCTGGTTGAAGGCCCGACGCCGGAAGCCACGGCGGCGGCCGTCCGGAAGATCGCCACGCTGGCCCGCGCGGATCAGACTCACTTTTCCAGTGTCTATGTGCCGGATGAGGGAGACTTCTTCGCCCGCAATGGGTTGCTCTACCTGGGACTCGACGATCTCGAAAACCTGACGAATCAATTGGCCAATGCCCAACCTTTCATTGGCCGCCTCTCCCGTGACAATACCTTGCGAGGACTGTTCGGCATCGTTGCCGAAGCCCTGGAGGAAAGCGGCAAGAGCGATCTCAGGCTGGAACTGGACCCTCTGCTCACCCAACTGAGCAAAGCCGTCAACGCCGCCAGCGAGAATCGCCCCTACCAGATTTCATGGCGACAGCTCATGACGCCCGACGCCAGCAGCGGGCTGGGATTCACCAAGCGCCTGATCCTGATCAAGCCCATCCTCCACTATGAGGCGGTCATGCCGGCGGAAGCGACCATCAAGGCCATGGATGACATCGTGGCGGCCACCCGTCAGGGCGAGTTGGCCGACGTCCGTGTCCGCAAGACCGGTGAGGTCGTGCTTGAACACGAGGAGATGGAGACGATCAGCACCAGCGTCTCGCTGGCCAGCATAGCCTCCATGATCCTGGTATGCGCCACGCTGTGGTTCGCCTACCGCTCGCTGAAACTGATGTTCGCTACCTTCGTCTCGCTGAGCATGGGCCTGATTTTCTCCCTCGGCTTCGCAACGGTGGCCATCGGCCAGCTCAACCTGATTTCCATCGGCTTTGCCGTGCTGTTCATTGGTATGGGCGATGCCTACTCCTCGCATTTCTGCCTGCGCTACCGGGAGTTGCTGCTGGAAGGCCGCAACCAGCGCTCGGCCCTCCAGGAAACCCTCACCTCGACGAGTCCGGCCCTCATTCTGAGCGCCGTCACCGCCGCCATAGGCTTGTTCGCCTACATTCCCACCAGCTATTCGGGAGTCGCCGAACTCGGCATCATCGCCGGCGCCAGCATGTTCATCGCCTTGGTCACCACCTTTACCGTACTGCCGGCGCTGATGAAGATCATGCCCCTCCAGTTGCCACAGGCACGCCGCCCGAAGAATAGACAGCCCTCCCGGGGCAAGCCGCTGTACCTCTCGAACTGGCCCCTGCTATACGCCCGGCCCTTGCGTCGGATAACCATCCTGCTCGCCATGGCGGCCGGCGTGGTTGCACTGGGCGTCCAGGTCGATTTCAACCCGGTCAATCTGCGCGACCCCAATACCGAGTCGGTACGGACCTTCAACGACCTGTTGAAATCGGAAGACACCTCACCGATGACGCTGGCCTCGCTGACTCACAGCGAGGAAGAGGCCATCGCCCTGGAAGCAAAATTCAAGCAGCTGCCAACCGTGGACAAGGTTGTCAGCCTGCTGGACCTGATCCCTTCGGATCAGGATGAAAAGCTGGCCATGATCGCCGACCTGTCACTGCTGATGGGCGCCCAGTTGAACCAGTTCCCGCGTCCCGCCCGCGGTGGCGCGAAACCGGAATCCATCGGGCGGCTGCACCGGGCCGTCCGTCAGGCGCTGGCCGGGGCCGTTCCTGGCAGCCCGCTCACGACGCTGGATACCAGCCTGAGCGAGTTCGAAAACCGTCTGGCCGCACTCTCGACCGAGGAGCAGCAGGCCCGCCTGGAACAATTGCAGAACAGTCTGCTGGCCCCCCTGCCGGCGGTAATCCAGGAGCTCAGCCAGAGCCTGTCCCCGCAGCCCATCACCCGCGAAACCCTGCCCCCGGACTTGGCCGAACGCTGGGTCAGCGCCGACGGACTCTACCGTCTGCAAATCTATCCCAGGCAGGACCTCAGCCAACTGGAAAATCTCCGCGCATTCATCCGCGAGGGCCAGCAGGTTGACCCAAACGTCACCGACTTGCCCGTCACCTACCTGGAATCGATGAACGAGGTCATCAAGGCCTTCCAGCAGGCCTTCGCCATTGCCTTTCTCGCCACCACCCTCATCATCCTGCTGGTCCTGCGTAACGTGAAAGACACTCTGCTGGTCCTGCTTCCATTGATGCTGGCCTCGCTGTTCACCGCCGCGGCGACCGTGTTGCTCAAGGTACCCTTCAACTTCGCCAACATCATCGCCCTGCCGCTGTTGTTCGGCCTGGGCGTGGATAGCGGCATCCATATGGCGCACCGGCTGCATGAAATCGACAAGGATGGCGGCAGCCTGCTGGACACCAGCGAGGCCAAGGGCGTGTTCTACGGGGCCCTGACCACCGTCTTCAGCTTTTCCAGTCTCGCCTTGACCTCGCACCAGGGCACCGCCAGCATGGGCCTGTTGCTCTCCATCGGTCTGATGCTGACCCTGATCTGTGCGCTGATCGTTCTGCCGGCCTTCAGCCGGCTCAAGGCCCCGGCCCGCCACTGATCGTGTAAAATTCTTGGTTGATCAAACACTTCCCCATTCACTGCGACAACCCCATGCCCAGCTACATCGCCGATTTAATCAAGGACCACGCCGGCCAGAACTTCACCCTGCACGAAGAGCACCTCAACACCCAGATGGTGCGCGTACTCAAAGCCATTGGTTACGACCGCGTCTATACCCGAGCCAAGGGGCCCTATCTTTACGATAACCAGGGTAACGAATACCTTGATCTGCTGAGCGGCTTCGGCGTTTATGCCCTGGGCCGGAATCATCCCACCGTGATTCAGGCGCTACAGGATGTCCTGACCAGTGAACTGCCCGACATGGTGCAGATGGACGTGTCACTGCTGAGCGGACTCCTCGCCCAGGAACTTCTCAAGCGTTGCCCGGATCGCCTGACCAAGATGTTCTTTTGCAACTCGGGCACCGAGGCCGTCGAAGCCGCCATCAAATTCGCGCGCTACACCACCCAGCGCGACAAGATCGTCTACTGTGAACACGGCTATCATGGACTGACCCTGGGTTCGCTCTCGCTGAATGGCGAAAACGTCTTCCGTGAGGGCTTCGGCCCCCTGCTACCGGGTTGCTCGGCCGTGCCCTTTAACGACATTGCCGCGCTGGAACAGGCATTGGCCGGTAAGGACGTCGCCGCCTTCATCGTGGAACCCATCCAGGGCAAGGGCGTCAACCTGCCCAGCGACGACTATCTGCCTGAAGCCGCGCGCCTTTGCGCCAAGTACGGCACCCTGTTCGTCGCGGACGAAATCCAGACCGGCATCGGTCGCACGGGCAAATTCTGGGCCGTCGAGCACTGGGGCGTGGAGCCGGACATGATTTGCATGGCCAAGGCCTTGTCCGGCGGTTTCATCCCGGTCGGTGGCGTCGCCATGACCACGCGGGTGATGGAAGCCGTGTTCAACCGCATGGATCGCGCCGTCGTCCACGGGTCCACCTTCTCCAAGAACAACATGGCCATGGCCGCAGGTCTCGCCTCGTTGAAGGTCATCGAAGACGAGAAGCTCATCGACAATGCCGCCCGCGTGGGCGACGATCTGCTGACCGGCATGCGGAAACTCGTCGACCAATATGAACTGTTCAAGTCGGTGCGAGGCAAGGGACTGATGATCGCGATGGAATTCGGTTCGCCCAAGAGTCTGTCACTGAAGGCGGCCTGGACCATGCTGGAGGCCGCCAACAAGGGCCTGTTCAGTCAGATGATCACCATCCCGCTGTTCAAGAACCACCGCATCCTCAGCCAGGTCGCGGGTCACGGCATGAACGTCGTCAAATTCCTGCCGCCCCTGGTCATCAACGACGGGGACCGCGACTGGATCCTGGGCGCGCTCGACGAGGTCATCGCCGATTGTCACAAGGTGCCCGGAGCCATCTGGGATCTCGGCAAGACACTGACCGGCCATGCGCTGAAATCCAAGGCGGGCTGAGGCTCCTCCTTCCTTTCCTTTACCGACGCTATCACCCTGCCATGATGAATTTGTCCGCGACTTCCGCCCGCCTGGCCCGCGCCACTCTCCTGACTCTGTGCCTGGGCGCCGGCTTTGCCACCGAAACCCACGCGCATGCCGTCGTTACGGAATCCTCCCTCAGTCGGGAACCGGTCAAAGCCGGTCATGCCACCACCGTCAAGCTACTGTTCAACGCCAATGTCGAACTGTCCCTGTCGCGTGTGTTCCTGGTCAGTAAGGGCGATGTCTTTCATCCCGCCGAAATCGACCGTGGCAAGAAACCGGGCGAACTGCTGATCAAGTTGCCACCCCTGGAAGCCGGCGACTACGCCATCAAGTACAAGGTGTTCGCGGCTGATGGCCATCTGACCGAAAACAATATCCGCTTCCGCGTCGCCCCCTAGACCACTAACAGGAGTTACGGCATGTACATGCAAGGTCTTGCCAATTTCATTGATGATTTTCTGGGCGGGCTGATCCTCATCGGCTACTCGCTGGTGGTCGGCAGTCTCTTCTGGAACGCCTTCATACTCAGAGTATGGTCCCCGCAACCCGCGGTCCATGACGCAATCATCCGCCGCGCCACGACCGTCCTGCGCTTCGGCGCCATCTCACTCGCGGCCATGCAGGGGACCAAACTGCTCATCAAGGGAATGGTGCTGTGGGGCGTGCTCGGTGAGCTGCCCATGTCCGCCTATGTGGGCACGGTCCAATTCCAGGCCGGCCTGGTCCGCTTGCTGCTGTCGCTGGCTATCGTGTGGGTGTCCGGTCAACTTCTGGTGAATCCGAACCAGCGCTCGCGCTGGAACGCCCTGGCCGCCCTCTGCGTGCCCCTGGTGGTGGCCGGCGCCTGGCTGGTGCATGCGGTGGGCCGCTTCGATAACCGGGAACCGCTGATGGCAATCACCATCCTGCATCAACTCGCCGCCGCAATCTGGTTTGGTGGGGTGGCGCAGTTGCTGGCGCTCTGGCGATTGGGCTATCAGGATGAAGAAGCCCGACAGTTCTGGCCGCCTGCTATCGTACGCTTCGGCCTCCTGGGCATTGCCTCCGTCGCCCTGTTGGTGCTGACCGGGCTGCCGCTGGCCATCAATTACGTCGCCTCGTGGGAAGGCCTGTTCGGCACCGGCTACGGTAGCCTGGTTGTCACCAAGGTCCTGCTGCTCAGCGTCGCCCTGGGTTTCGCCCTGTTGAACCATCTGGCGGGCAAGCGCTGGCGCACCCAACAGGAGATCGGCCCGCTCAAGCGCAAGGTCCCCTATTACATCGAAGCCGAAGCCTTCATCCTGGTCGGCATCCTGTTCATCGCCGCGACGCTCTCCTCACAACCACCCTCGGAAGATATCGCCAGCAATCCCGAATTGACCGCGACGATCTCCGAGGTCACCGAAATGTTCACCCCGCGTCTGCCCAAGATCCACTCACCCAGCCATGAGGAACTGATCGCCGGCGAAGCCGGCCGCGTCGCCGTGGTCAACAAGATTCCCTCGGTGGCCGCGACCGAATGGTCCGACTACAACCACAACATCTCCGGCATTTTCCTGACCGTCATGGGACTGATGGGGATGCTTTCCTACCTGCCCTCGCCCGCGTTCCGCTGGGCGCGCTACTGGCCCATCGGCTTCGTCGGACTCAGTATCTTCCTGTTCTTCCGCAGCGATGCAGAAACCTGGCCGCTGGGACCCATCGGCTTCTGGGAAAGCACCTTCAGCAATGGCGAAGTGTTCCAGCATCGCATCGCGACCCTGCTCGCCTTCGTGCTCGGGGCGCTGGAAATCCGCGCCCGCACCCGCCCGGATTCGGCCAAGCTGCGCTACATGTTCCCGATCCTGTCGGCCTTCGGCGGCATCCTGCTGCTGACTCATGCCCATGCCGAGTTTGAGCTCAAAAGCGAATACATCATCCAGGCGACCCACACCACCATGGGCCTGCTGGCCGTCATGGTCGCGGCCGGCCGCTGGCTGGAACTGCGGCTGGCGCCGGCCGACGGCCAGGACGATGGGACCGTCATCAACGAAGGCAGCATTGCCGGCTTCATCTCGATCCTTTCGATCTTCCTGATTGGCAACATCATGATGTTCTACCGGGAACCGCTGTTCTGACCGGATGGCCCGACCCGGTTCACCGCCGGGCTGGGCCGACTCGAACCCGCATGGACATCGACGCCAAGGCCTACGTTCGCTGGTTCCGCGGCTCCGCGCCCTACATCAACGCCCATCGCGGAAAAACCTTCGTCATCTATTTCGGCGGCGAGGCGGTGGCGGATGAAGCACGCTTTCCCGCCCTGCTCCATGATTTCGCCCTGCTGAACAGCCTGGGCATCCGGCTGGTCCTGGTTCATGGCATCCGCCCTCAGATCGACGCACGCCTGGCGGCCCGCCGGCAGACGGCCCGCTATCACGCCGGTCTACGCGTCACCGACGGCCCCGCCCTGGCCTGCGTCAAGGAGGCGGCGGGCACCGTCCGCGTCGAGATCGAGGCGCTGCTCTCGATGGGCCTGCCCAATTCACCCATGGCGGGCGCCCGTCTGCGCGTGGCCTCGGGCAATTTCGTCACCGCCCGGCCGGTGGGGGTCCGCGATGGCGTCGACTTTCAGCATACCGGCGAGGTGCGCCGTATCGACGCCGCCGGCATCCGCGCCGCGCTGGATCGCGGCGACCTGGTCCTGCTCTCCGCCGTGGGCTACTCCCCGACCGGAGAGATCTTCAACCTCCGCTCCGAGGAGGTCGCCACGGCCGCCGCCATCGCACTCAAGGCCGACAAGTTACTGCTCATGGGCGAGGAAGATTGCACGGATGCCGGCGCCGGACGGTTGCTCCGCCAACTCACCGCCGCCGAAGCCCGCGTGCGGCTGAATGCCAAGCCTGGCCTGATCCCTACTGTCGCGCCCCACATCGAGGCCGCCATCCGCGCCTGCGGACAGGGGGTCGAGCGCGCCCATTACCTGAACTGGAAGCTGGACGGCGCCCTGCTCTGGGAATTGTTCACTCGGGACGGCATTGGCACCCTGGTCAGCCAGACCCCGTTCGAGACCCTGAGACCCGCCCAGGTCGGCGATGTGCCCGGGATCCTCGACCTGATCGTGCCTCTGGAACGCCAGGGCGTACTGGTCGCCCGCTCCCCGGAACGGCTGGAAAGCGAGGTAGGCGACTACACCGTCATCGAACGGGATGGCACCGTGATCGGCTGCGCCGCGCTGCATTCCCATGCCGAGGATCACATGGGCGAAATCGCCTGTCTGGTCCTGCATCCCGATTACCGCGGCGAACATCGCGGCGAAAGGCTGCTGGCCCACATCGAGCGCAGCGCCCGCGATCAAGCCCTGGAGCGCCTGTTCGCCCTCACCACCCAGACGGCCCACTGGTTCCGCGAGCACGGCTTCGAACCCGCCGACATTGGCAACCTCCCGCCCAGCCGCCGCGCCACCTACAACCCCCACCGCAATTCCAAGATATTGATTAAAAATCTGGGCTAGCGACTTCGCCTCGTCCAGGATCGTCCGCTAATCTTTCGTCTCCGGAACTATCAAGGGGATCGATAATCGGCGCATTACGGCCATCGGCTCTTGCCTATCCAAACGTGGAATCCGCTGGAAACGCAAGATGCCCTCATCCGATGACCTTCAAGCTGCATCGGTCCGCAAAATCCGAAACAGTAATTGCTTAATAAGAATTAAGTTATATACTTAGTGCTCCCCTTCCAACTGCAAGGTTAGCTGTTCATTGTGTGCGGTGTTGCGCAGTCAAGACCCACAACAGCCCATGTAAGCCATTGATTACCCGGCAAAAAGCCTGACAACGTTATCGCGTTTCATGCCAAGGACTGCCCAACAGATCAGAGCGCCACAAAATCCAACCACTGAGAAGACACAATGCAATTTTTTCCTGGAATTCGGTCAACCGCACTGCTCCTTACCAGTCTCCTGTTGTCCAACACCCATGCCACGGCAGCGCCGACCCCAAATGGACGTCTTTTGGCCTCCCAGTGCTTTCAATGCCATAACGCCAAAGGTGGATCGACCGGCTTCGACAGCATTACCGGCGAGAGTGTGAATGAAATTTATGGGGAGTTGAAAGAGATGCAGGCCAAAGCCGCCCGAGAGCCAGCGATCATGCACTCACAAGCCCTGATATACAAAGACGATGAAATCAGAGCCCTGGCGAAGTACCTGTCCACCCTCCCCAAGGGTCAGAACGACTGAAGATAAGCCGACCTGACAATCAACTATCCATAATCAATCTTTATAGAGTTTTGACCCATGAGCACATTGAATCGCCGCGATTTCATTCGCATCACCGGCCTGGGGACTGTAACGGCCGCCACAGGACTTCCCTCCCTGGGCAATAAAGCCGAAGCGGCTGTTACTCAGCACATTATCGTCATAGGTGGCGGCTTCGGGGGAGCCACTGCTGCAAAACACCTGGTGGAGTGGGCCGCCGCCGATGGCGTCTCCATCGAGGTCACCCTGATCGACCGAAACTCCACCTATCCCTCTCCGGTCTTGAGCAACCTGGTACTGGTAGGAGCATTGTCCAAGGCCAAACTGGATTTCCCCTATTCGTCGCTGACGGGAGTCAATTTTGTCCAGGGTGAAGTGACCGGCATTGATGCAAGCAACCGGGTCGTGACCGCCGGGGGCAAGACCTATACCTATGATCGCCTGATCGTGGCGCCGGGGATCGATTTCCTCGATACCAATGGGGCCGGCGTGCCGATAACCGGTTTACAGGTTGCTATCAACAAGAGAACCATCATTCCGGCCTGGAAAGGCGGCAGTGACGTGGTGGCTTTACGGAATCAATTGACCAAAATGCCCGCCACGAATCCGGTCTTCATCCTTTCGATTCCGAAGGCGCCTTACCGTTGTCCGCCCGGGCCATATGAACGGGCTTGCGTGGTGGCCGACTGGCTCAAGAAGAACAGAACGAATGGCAAGGTCATCGTCCTGGATGCCAACCCTGACATTATGGCCGAAAAACCGACGTTCTCCACGGCTTTCGCGGCGATGGGAGTGACTTACATTCCTAACGCCCATCTGAGCAGCGTTTCCTTGAAAAAAGGCCTGTGGACGGTCATTGCCTCAACGGGTACTTACAACGGCCATGTACTGAATGTATTGCCCAGGCAACGTGCCGGCAAGGTTCTCGATTTGATTCCCGACATCCTGGATGTCAACACCAAGTTTGCCCCCGTCCACGCCCTGACCTATGAATCCAGGACGGTCCCTTTCGTGCATGTCATCGGTGATGCACATTCAACCGCCGCTCTCGACCCGGCAAAAGGTCAACCCAAAGCCGGCCATATTGCCAATGGTGAAGCCAAGGCCTGCGCCGATGCGATCATCAAGATGGTCAAACTGGCGACTGATTCCAAACCACGCCTGACGACCAGTGACTACATCGATGCCGTGGGTGTAAACACGCTCCCACCGGTGGTGACCAATTCAGCCTGCTTCAGCCCCATCAAGGCGAGTTCGGCCAAGACCGCCTCCTATCTGACGGTGGGCTATAGGGCCGATTCAGTCAATGACTGGAAAATCGAGCGGATCGAATCTTCCCTGGGTGAAGCCCCAAGCCCCAGCGGTGATAACTGGGGGGACATGTTCGATTGGGCGGAAAACCTGTTCTACGATACGTTCAACATCACCAGAAACATGGGCTGATATCAACCCGCAGAAAGGGCAGCGCAAACCTTTCGTCATAACAACCGATATCGAGAGGCGTGGATGAGGTATTTGGGCTCATTCACGCCTTCTCATTTTGGCTGTGGGAATAAGTTTGAGAATTTTGTGAGGTTAAACATGGGTATAGGCGTCTGGGAGTTGGGACTGATCTTTATGATCGTGATGCTGCTGTTTGGGACTCAGCGACTCCGCACGGTAGGCGGTGATCTGGGCGCCGCCATTAGGGGTTTCAAAACCGCCCTGCGGGAGGAGGAAGCCGCGACGCCGGCTTCCAAGGCCAGTCATGAGCAGGAAAGTTAGGCATTCTGACGCATGTTTGACGTCGGCTTCTCCGAGTTGATGCTGATCGCCTTGATAGCCTTGCTAGTGTTCGGGCCGGAACGTTTGCCCAAACTGGTCAGGGAGGCCAGCTATTGGATTCGAAAGATCCGGGGCCAGCTGACTACAGCACGCGCTGAAATCCAACGCGAAGTGCAGGTAGCCGAGTTGCGCGAGTCCCTTCGGCGGCAGCGGCAAACAGTCGAGAAGACACTGGATGCGTTACCGCTCAAGCCTCCGACGCAGTGGCTACCCAGACCGCCGGGTTTGGATAAACCCTCCACAGAGCAACGAACAGACGCAGACGGATAGGGTAGAAAGTAGCGGGGATCAGGTCCGCCAGCGGCCGTCCCGGTGGCGCCGGAAGCGTTTCAAGCCTGTCGCGGATCGCACAGGGTGCGGGCGTCCGCAATCGTGGGTGAACTTTCTCAATGCCTCATACTACTGACCGATTCAATCCGGAGCCATGCCCCATGAAGATGAATACGTCGGTTGCGGCACTGACGGTGGCCGCCCTCATGCTCGGCTGCGCGGCCGACGGTCAGCAGCAACTTCAAGCGCGAATAGCCGCCTGCCGCGGCACACCGAGAAACCCCGGCAATTATGAGCGGCGGGCGGCATGCGAACTGGAGGCGGAGTCACAAGCCTATCTAGCCCGCAATCCGGACATGGCGGGGACCTGGCGGGCGCTGATCATCGCGACGCGGGCCGAATACGCGCGGGCAGATCGCGGCGAGCAGAGCATCGCGGAGGCGGACCTGAACGCAGCCAGGCTACGGGAAGCCGCGGAAACCGGCACCGGCTGTCTGACCGACGCCTGCGGGACCGGCTCCCGCTGGCATTTCCCGACGGATCCACCGTACTGAACCCGGGCTCAGCCGGACCCGCCGGGCGGGAGGCATCCGGGCAACCATCATTCCGCGAATGATGTCACCGGCGCCGCAAGGCCGCGCTTCGGCCGAGCCAGCGCTAGTCGTCGTTGTCGAGCCAGGCGCGGGCGTCTGCCTCAGACTTGAGGGTCATGCTCGGAAATGCCGTACTGATGAGGCGGATGGCCGCCTGCTGCCGGAGATCGGGCCGGCGGTGCAAGCCGGCGGCGGGACCGCCGCCCTCGCCGAATCGTCCCTTGGGGTCCAGGCCTGCTCCGCCGCGAGCCGAACCGGACGAAAACCCCGCTTCCGGCGCGTCCGTCCAGTCACCGCCATCGCCCTCCTCCTCGACCGCGGCCAGATTGCCGGAGAGCAAGCGGCGCCCACCCTGGTCCAGATTGAGCAGGTACTTGCCGCCCGGGGCGCGGCATATTGCCAGATGGCGGGGCGCAGGGAGGGCGAACTCATGCCGTAGGGATCGACATCCTCGCTGCCGGTGATGACCAGCAAGGGCGCCCGGATTCCCTGGAACCGTTTGTTCAGACCGCCTGCCGCCAGATCGACGAAGGGGCTGAGCAGGAGACTGGCCCGAAGGGTGCGGCCGGCCAGCACGGGAATGACGGCCCGGACACTCTCCCCGGCGAGCGCCGCCGCACTCTGGGCGCCCAGTTCGTAACCGGCCACGGCGAGGCGCGTCAGATCGGCGCGGGAACTTGGGTGACGGTGACAGTTTACTGAATGACATTATCCATCGTAGCGATCCCTTTTCTTGGGCCCACGCTTCTGAGATTTCAGTACGGTGTCTGTCACTTTTTCGAGATTTTCATCCATGCTTCGCGGCCCCGTGGTCGCCCCGTGGTTTCTGATTGCCACAGGCTCTTGAATGCCGTTTCGTCTTCGGCGGCTTGACCCAGGTAGGCCGCAAAGTCACCATACCGTTCAAGAAGGGGCACAAACCTTTACCGGTTTATTGTCCTTGCCCGAAAGATGGACGGCGGCACTCGACCACCGCCAGTCCTGTGCCTGCCGCACCCGCTTGGCTCGCAGGGGATTGAGGGAAACGTAACATACCGCATGGAACAGATGCCTTTCGTCCATCACCACCGATCCAGAGCGCCCCTGCCACCAATGTTGTGTCGTTCTCAACCGTGCATCGATAGAGCTGGTATAGCGCCGATGCGCATCGGCAAAGGTCTTGCGCAAGCCATCTTTATCGGAAGGCACGGCGATCAGGTGGACGTGATGGGGCATGAGACAGTAGCACCCGATTTCGGTCTTGGCGTTGAGCGCCGGTTGCCACGTTGGGTGATGGGTAGGGCAGCCCGGGACGATGCGAGGCAAGCGAGCCATGCCAAGAGACCAACACAACTCGATGTTCAGGTTTTACCTGCTAGATCTTTAAATCTTTCTTGAAGCTTGGTGTGTGCAGTTTCGAAAGAAGGCTGGGGATGGCGACTTCCGACCCTTGGCCCGGCAAGTCCCCTACCATCGACACCCATTCAAGGGCTGCCGTCATCCACGGCAACCACAACCCCTGGATACGACCCATATGCCCAGCATCAAAATCCGCACCAAACCGGACGGGGACAAGACCCTGGTCAGAATCCTGATCGAGCACCCGATGGAAACCGGCCGCCGCCAGGACGAACAGACCGGCCAGATCGTCCCGGCTCACTACATCACCGAGTTGAAGGTGGAGCACAACGGCAATCCCATCGCGACCGGCCTGCTGTCCACCGGTGTCTCGCGCAATCCCTATTTCTCCTTGCGTCTCAATCAGGCCAGGACCGGCGATACGATCCGGGTCGGTTGGGTCGATAACCGGGGGGGACGGGACAGCGCGGAGGTGACCGTGGGAGGCGGAGACTAACGGTGGGTCTCCCTGGTAGCCGACTCTGACCCACCGAGCCGGGTACGTGGGAGGCGGCAAGCCCGGGTAACTCCGCGCAACGCCCGTGTAACAGGGCCGCGCAGATCGGTACCCGGAGAAAACCGGCTTCAGTCCTGTTCCTGGAACTCCGGCACCAGCGCGCGGAGCTGATCGAGCAGGCCCGGCTCGTCGAATCGCTCGCAGGCCAGCGCCATGGCATCGATGCGGCGGCTGACATCCTCCCGATCATGCTCGACCGAGCGTGACAGCAGCAGCTTGTCATGCGGTGTCGGCATCGGCCGTTCCTCATCGAGGAACAGCTCCTCGGTCAGTTTTTCGCCAGGGCGCAGCCCCACGTACTCGATGGCGATATCCTGACCCACGCGTTTGCCCGAGAGCCGGATCATCTGTTCGGCGAGATAGCGGATCAGGATGGGTTCTCCCATATCGAGGACGAAGATTTCGCCGCCATGTCCCACGGCGGCCGCCTGCATGATCAACTGGCAGGCCTCGGGAATGGTCATGAAATAGCGCGTGACCTCGGGATGCGTCACGGTCACCGGCCCGCCCGCGCGGATCTGTTCGCGGAACAGGGGGACCACGCTGCCGGCGGAATCCAGCACGTTACCGAAGCGCACTGTCATGAACCGCGTGCCACCGGCGCCATCCAGGCTTTGCACCAGCTTCTCGGCGGCGCGCTTGGTGGCGCCCATGACGTTGGTGGGCCGCACCGCCTTGTCGGTGGAAATCAGCACGAACTGCCGTACCCCAGCCGCCAGGGCCGCTTCGGCCAGGAGGCGGGTGCCGATGACGTTATTGCGTATCGCTTGCCGCGCCTGTTGCTGGAGCAAGGGCACATGCTTGTAGGCGGCGGCATGGAAGACGAGTTCGGGTCGGGCCAGGGCCATGGCCCGTTCGACCGCCGAGCGGTCGGTGACGTCGCCGAGCAGCACGGTCAGACGCAGAGCGGGAAAGGCGCGTTGCAGGGCTTGCTCGATACGATAGAGGTTGAACTCGCATTGTTCGAAGATGATGAGTTCGGCCGGCGCGTAGCGCGCGATCTGCTTGCACAATTCGGAGCCTATCGAACCGCCGCCGCCCGTCACGAGGATGCGCGCGCCCTGGATATGCGCTCTGACCGCCTGGCGATCGAGTTGCACCGGGGTACGGCCCAGCAGGTCTTCGATGGACACCTCGCGCAGATTGCCCAGCATTTGCCCGGCCAGCATGTCTTCCACCGAGGGCAGGGTCAGAAACGGGATGCCCGTGCCCTCGCAAATCTCGACGATGCGGCGCATCTGCCGATCCGTGGCCGACGGCACCGCGATGAGGATGATCTCGATGCCCAGCCGGTCGATGAGCGCCGGGATATGCTCGCATTGCCCGCGCACGCGGACGCCATGGATTTCGCTGCCTTTCTTGCCGGGATTGTCGTCCACCAGGCCCACGGGGACGAAGCGCGCATCCCGCACCCGCGTGAGGTCGCGCACCAGCAACTCCGCCGCCCGCCCGGCGCCGATGACCAGCGCGCGCTGCCCCACCGCCAGCGCCGCCATGCCCTGATCCTTCCACATGCGATAAACCAGACGCGGCCCAGCCAGGAGGAGCCCCAATAACATGACGTACAGGGGCAGGACCGAGCGCGGCACCCAGAGGAGATGGTTGTAGAGATACAGGGCGACGGCGATCAGCATGATTCCCAGCAGAGCCGCCTTGCCGATGCGGATCAGATCCGGCACCGAGGCAAACCGCCAGACGCCGCGGTAAAGCCCCAACTGGTAAAACACCAGCGCTTGCAGGACCAGCACGATGGGCAACGCCTCCAATGCGGAATCGACAAATTCGGGCGGCGGCGGCGAGAGATTGAAGCGCAGCCAGTAGGCCCCTAGCCAGGCCAATGCCACCATGAGCAGGTCATGAACGAAAACCAGGATCCGCAAACGGAGTTTTGGGGAAATCAAGCCGTAGTCCTCAGGGTCTTCCGGCGCCGAGCCGGAATGCGATAACGATGAGCGGGAGCCAGGCCAGCGCCAGCAGCCAGAGTTCCCAGGGCGGGAAGGCCGCCGCCAGCCCGGCCAGCGGCAGCAGCCAGCAGGTATTGATGGCCAGCACGGCCAGGATCACCGGGCGATGACCGCCCCAGCGCCGGGCAGCGTGCTGATAGGCATGGCTGCGATGCGCCTCATGCCAGCGCTCGCCCCGGAACATGCGGATCAGCAGGGTGACGGTCGCGTCGATCAGGAAGACGCCGGACAAAATCAACCCGACGACGGCGCCGAGGGCATGCCGCGCCGCGCTGCTCAGCAGCAGCACGGCCAGCACGAACCCCAACACGGCGCTGCCCACGTCACCCATGAAAATGCGGGCGGGCGGCCAGTTCCAGATCAGAAATCCCGCCGTCGCGGCGGCCAGGGCCAGCGCGGCGGCCGCCTCGCCGGGCAGAATCCCACCGGAGGTCCATAGCATCAGGCCGGTGGCAGGCAAGGCGATACCCAGGGTTTCGACCCCGGCGATCCCGTCGATGCCATCCATGAAATTGAAGAGATTCTGCATCCAGACGATGCCCAGCGTCGCGATGACCGGCCCGAACCAACCCAGTTCGTGAGCCTCGCCGGCTAGCGTCAGGCCGTCGAGGCGGCCCAGCCAGAACAGCGCCCAGACCGCGGCGGCGACCTGGATGAGCAAGCGCCAGCGCGCGGACACATGCCCATGATCATCGATGAAGCCGACGACCGCGAGCGGCCCCAGACCCGACAGCGCGAGCAGAAGCGTTGTGGAAAGGCGGTCCAGCGCATGGAGCGCCAACAACGCGAGGGTGAATGTCGCCACAATGGCCAACCCGCCGCCGCGGGGCGTGGGCTGTTGATGGGAACTGCGGGTATTCGGCAAATCGAGCAAGCGCGTCCGCGCATAGCCCCTCACCCACCCCGTCATGACGGCGGATAGCGCGACCAGGATCAGCAGCGCTCCCCCCCAAATAAAACTCATCGATTCCACAATCCGACCGATCCCTTGCTACCTAATGGCGGCATGATAATCGGAATCCGGCGGTTTCATAAGGGCGGCGGGCCTTGGCGGGGTCCCTGACCCGCCTAGTCCAGGTCTGACTCCGCGGACCCGGGCGCGTCCCCCGCCAGCAGAATCTCGCGCAGATAACGAAACAGCAGCCGCGCCGACCGGGGCGGGCGCTCCGCCTCGTGCTCGCGCCGGGCGTCACGAACCAGTTGCCGCAACTTGCCGCGTTCGGCTTCGGGATGCTCGCCGACGAACGCATTGATCGGCGCATCACCCTCCTCCAGCATCCGATCCCGCCATGCTTCGCAGTGATGCAACAGCCTGACCTTTTCGGCGCTTGCGCCGCGCAGACCGGCCAGTCTGGCGCGGATCGGCTCGGGGTCCAGCCCACGCAACAACTTGCCGATGAACTTGCGCTGCCGTTGCAAGCCGCCATGCGCGGTAATGGACTGAGCCAGACGCACCGCCTCAAACAAGTCCTGGGGAAGTTCCAGCCGCTTCAGTTGCTCGGCGGGCAGGGAGGTCAACTCCTCCCCCAGGTTCTGCAACGCGGAACTCTCCCGCTTGCGGCGGGATTTGCTGGGTCCGCGAACATTGAATTCCTCGTCTTCCAGCTCAAATTCTTCCATGGGGTGTTTCAGGCAGGTTTCGTGGGGGGATGAGGGGGCATCAGGCCTGACGGCCGCGATCGCCATACTTGCGGGCCGCCTGGCGGCAAAAGGCATCCACCATGGATTCGGTCACTTCCTTGAAGAAACCGCCAAACGCCATGCTGAACAGGGCGTTGGCAAATTCGAAGTCCAGCCGGAAGGTCGCCTCGCAGCCGGCCTCGCCGCTAGGCTCGAAGTACCACACGCCATTCAGACGCTTGAAGGGACCTTCCACCAGACGCATGCGGATGGAACGCCCTGCCTCCATGGTATTTTCAGTGGTGAACGAAAGCTTGATCTTCCCCTTGGCCATGGTAATGGTGGCTTTCAGGCGCTCCGGGGATTGTGACAGCAATTTGACGTCGGTGCACAGGGGAATGTAGCTCGGGTAGGAACGCACGTCGTTCACCAGATCGTACATTTCCGAGGGCGTGTAATTCACGCAGACACTGGTGGATACATTGGGCATCGGGCCACACCTCCTCGTTATTGTTATATCGTCATCCTGTTTTGCGATCGGCCGACAGGATCAGGAGAGCCTGGGCACCCCTTCCAACGCCTGACTGAGCCTTTGAATCTCCTCCTCGGCCTGAATCTGACGCGTGACATCGTACTGGACGCCAAGATAGTAGATGAGCTTGCCTTCGCGGTCGAAAAGCGGCGTCAACGCCAGGTGATTGTAAAAAAGCTCACCGTTCTTGCGATAGTTCCGCAAGGTGATCTCAACGGGCTGACACTCCTTGATGGCCTCGCGCAACTTGCCGCGTGCCTCCTGATCTCGATCATCGCCCTGCAGGAAACGGCAATTTTTCCCGATGACTTCATCCCGGGGATATCCGGAAATGTCCTCGAAGGCCTTGTTGGCATACACGATGGGCATGTCGGGCAAATCGGGATCGGCCAGCGTCACGCCGTTGACACAGGAGTCGAGAATTTTCGACAACACCTGCGGAATGATTCCGGGATCCTTTTCGGCTATGAAAAACATGGTGGCAGTCTCCTCCAGCGAACGGGTTTTGTTATGGGCCTGGTCTCAGGTTTTGGCGGTTTCGCGCTCGATCAGTCCCTTGAGGTTGCGAACCGTGCGGTCGGCGCCTTCCTGCACGGCGATGCGGACGAGCTTCTCGAAGGGCCGCAACATCATCTCCAACTCCGGAAACTCGAAGGTGAAGGTCACTCGCGTGACCTCGTCATGCCCCTCGGGTGTTTCGAACTCGTAGATGCAGCGATAGGCGTTGGAAACCCCATTGAAAGCCAACCGCCGGTTGGGCAGATAATCGGTGACCTTGAAGGTGGATTCCGATTTATGCCCATGATCCACGCGGGCCTGCCGCAGCAGGGAGCCCACCCGGACGGGACCCTCCGAGAGTTTACGGAGTTCGATCACCTCCGGCGACCAGCGGGGATAGTTCTCCAGGAATTCGTCGCCGATGAAGCGAAAAACCTCATCCACCGGCCGGTGGACGATCGTGCTGGCTTTGCCAATCACGGGTTTCGAGGAACCAAACAGCATTGTCAATCTCCCTGGGATTCCGTGAATCCCAAATGGTCAGGCGTCAACTGGACCGCTAGAGCAAATAAGTATCCAGCCCCGCCAGCAATAGATCATATTGGGCCTCCACGACCTCCTTGAGCAGGACCGCGGGTCGGCCCGCGATGATGTTGCCTTCCAGCGCCACCCAGCCCACGGCGTCCTGAGGCCCCATGCCGATCACATACCCGAGATCACGATGCACCCAGGGCTCCAACAGCTTGAACTGACTGCCGTGACGCAACACATTGCGGGCCACGAGACGCCCCTTGCGCAGGGCGGTTTGCGCGCTCAAGGCATTGGAGCCCGGCAGTTTGAACACCGAGCAATCGCCCGCCGCAAAGACCTTCGGCTGCGTCTTGCCCGCCAGCAGAACCTGCCCGAACACGTTGGTTTCGAGCCGAGGTTCCGGGCTCATGCCGGCAAAGACCAGCGACAGGCAGGAGGGATGCCGGGTGAGCGCAGCCGTATCATGGTTTTCCAGTTCGATGTGGTCTTCACCCTGCCCCCGGTAGTGATGATTGGGCAGGTACTCGATGCCCAAATCCTCCAGCCGGGACACGACGTACCGGCCGAGCTTGGGATTGAACTGCCTGAGCGGCGCGTCACCGGCATCCACCAGCCGCAACCGCCAAGGCAACCCATGATCGCGAAGGTAGTGGTCGATTTCGAACAGGAACTGAATCCCCGTGGCGCCGCTGCCCACCACGGAGATGATGGGTTCGGCGGAACCGCACTCGCCCAGCTTCTGCCTCAGCATATCGGCCCCGGGGGTCTGCATGAAATCGCTCAAGTCCAGAACCTGGGGCGATTTCTCGAGCGCTCGCTGCCCGGCGCCCGTGGCCCAGATCAGGTAATCGAATTCCACCCCTTGCCCGTCGGCCGAGAGCCAGCCTTCAGTGGCCCACTGTTGCAGCGCCGTGGGTTCGTAGGCCAAACCGGCCCGCACATGCCGGATATCGAATCGTTGCTCCAGCAACCGGAAGGACAAGCGCATCGAGGACACCGGACGCCGGAAAGTCTCATGCAGATGCGTGATCTTGAGATGATGATCACGGGGATCAATCAGCGTGATGTCCGCGTCCGGCCGGTGCTCACGCAAGGTCACCAATGCCGACAGTCCCGCATATCCGCCCCCCACGACCACGACCCGGGGCGCCTGTTTCTTCGGAAAATACAATGGCATGAACATGGTTGCAGACTTGGTAAATTAGGGAAACAAATAGGTAGACCGGGCGGGTCCCACAAAATTCACCGGCTCATGGCCACGGACACCAGACGAAACAGATCCTCAGGGCGCTTCCACACACTCCGCGCACAAGCCGCGAATTTCGAAGGACTGGCGGCGCGGGGTGAATCTGGCGCTGGCGATCTCACGCGCGGCGGCGTCCAGCAACTCCAGCGCCGGCCGCTCCTCGACCGTGTGGCAACGCTCGCAGATCAGCAGCAACAATTCGTGGCGACGTTCCGGCTGACGACAGCCGACAAAGGCATTCAGACTCTCGATGCGGTGGATCAGCCCCTGTTCCAGGAGAAAATCCAGGGTACGGTACACCGTCGCCGGCTTGGCCGACTTGTCGAAGGTTTTCAGCGCATCCAGCAGATCATAGGCCTTGACCGACTCATGATTGGACCAGATCAACTCCAGCACCCGACGCCGCAGCGGCGTGAAACGCACCCCCCGCTCCTCGCACAGCCGCTCCGCCAGGGCCAGCGCCTTGTCGATGCATCCTTGATGGTCGTGTACCGACATCCTCAGCCCCATGAACCCGCAAAAGAACGCGGATTGTACGCTCCGCCACCCAGCAGCGGAAATTTCACCCTCTCGTCACCCCCCATTATCGCCCCATTCACCACGAGTCCGCGCCAGCCCGAGTGCGGCACCGGCGCTGGCAGGCTATAATGCCCCCCGCTCCCCAGTCACCGCCCCGGTAGCTCAGTCGGATAGAGCATCCCCCTCCTAAGGGGAAGGTCGTACGTTCGAATCGTATCCGGGGCGCCATATTTTCAATGACTTACCGCACGCTCCCACAGCATCGAAAAACCCGTAAGGGCCTGTCCAAAAATAACTTGTACAACTCTTCGGGGTAAGCGACGATCTGATCATGAGCCATGATGAGATCGTTGCGACGCTACGCAAGAAATAT